>Ga0302314_10001250_pt1 | contig 47618 bp, 40 predicted proteins | sample III_Palsa_N2_3_FD_200533 | JGI IMG/M metagenome (GOLD analysis project Ga0302314, IMG submission 200533) | Peat permafrost microbial communities from Stordalen Mire near Abisko, Sweden - III_Palsa_N2_3 | ecosystem: Environmental > Terrestrial > Soil > Palsa > Peat permafrost | place: Sweden...
CTTGCGCGCCAGCGTATGCGTCAGCCGCAGCATCTCGGCGATGTCGCCAACGCGACGCTTGATCTCTTCGCCCGGCACTTTCATTTCCCGCAGCGGGTAGGCGAGATTTTCGAAGGTCGAGAGATGAGGATAAAGCGCGAAGGTCTGGAACACCATCGCGGTGTCGCGGGCGCGCACCGGCAGGTCGTTCAGGTCGCGCCCGCCGATCATGATGCGCCCGGTATCGGGCCGCTCGATGCCGGCGATGATGCGCAGCAGTGTCGTCTTGCCGGCGCCGCTCGGGCCGAGGATGGCGAAGAACTCGCCCGACTGCACCGTCAGCGAGACGCCGCGCAGTGCCTCGACGGCGCCGAATCGCCTGTGAACGTCGTTGATCGCCAGTTCCATTTTTGTGCGCCGCGTCCCCCCTCGCGTGCTGCCGTTCAGCCGGCGAATTGCCGGTAGATCGCCGGATCGAAGAATTTTTCCGCCGGCCGGTACTGCAGCGCCGACGGAATCTGCCAGTCGGGCACACGTTCGGCCTCGGTCAGGTAGGTCAGTTCCAGCAGCACCTGGCTCGGGTCGTAGACGAACAACTGCAACAGCCCGGCGCCCGGCACCTTGTTCTCGCGGTACGGCAGCCCGAATTCGCGCAAGCGCCGGCGCGTGTCCTCGAAGCCGCTCACGGTGATCGAAACATGGTCGATCACGCCGGTGCCGTTGGCGAAACTGCCGTCCGGCTCCAGCGACGCGTAGCCGCCGTAGATGTGGAAGATCGCGACCCCGCCCGGCACTGCCGCCTGAATCCAGTAGCCAGGGAAATCGAAGTCTGGCCGTTTCGACAGCGTCATGCCCAACACGTCCACATAGAAGCGACGCGTCGCCTCCACGTTCGCCGTTTTGATGGCAATGTGGAATAGCTGGTTGACCAGCATCCGGCGTCTCCCCTTTCCCCCACGCCCGTCATTCTGATGCGGGCAGGATTCTGCTGCGTGTCCCTTTGGACGGCCATATTGGTATTACCACCTTGGGCCGGCACGCAACGGAATTCTGCCCGCGTCGGATGCGCATCGGCAAGTCTGTGTTCGTGCTTGCACGCCAACGAGCGCCGCGGTTATCGTCCGGCCGACGCCTCTGGTCTAACCAGAATGGTGATCCAAGGGCGGCCCGGGCGCAACCCAGGGTGGCCTACGACAAGGGAGGCCGCATGCATCTGTCGGCGCACAACTGGATGCGCGCAGAGGGGCTGGAAACCACGCTTCGCAGGATGAAGCGCCTGGGTTTTTCGAGCATCGAGATCAGCGGCGAGCCGGCGCAGTACGACGTCGCCGAGACCCGCCGGCTGCTGCGCAAATACGGCATCACCTGCTGGGGCGCGGTGACGCTGACGCTCGGCGACCGCAACCTCGCAGCCGCGGACGCGGCGCAGCGCGCCGCCACCGTCGCCTACATGCAGCGCGTGGTCCGGCTGGCGCACGACCTCGGCGGCACCGAAACGACCGTGGTGCCAACGACGGTCGGCAAGGTCGTGCCGGACGCGTCGCCCGAGCAGGAATGGCGCTGGGTGGTCGAGGGGCTGCAGGAGGTCTACGCCTTCGCCGAACGCCTCGGCGTCCGCCTCGCGCTGGAACCGCTGAACCGGTTCGAGACCTATTTCCTCAATCGCTGCGACCAGGCGCTGGCCCTGGCACAGGACGTCGGGCCAAACTGCGGCGTCTGCCTCGACGCCTTCCACATCAACATCGAGGAAGCCGACATGTTCGCCGCGATCCGGGCCGCGGGCAGCCGGCTTGCCGACTTCCACGTCGCCGACAACAACCGCATGGCGCCGGGCCAGGGCTCGCTGAATTGGCAACGCATCGTCGCCACGCTGCGCGAGGCCGGCTACGAGGGCGCGCTGACGGTGGAGTTCGTGGCACCGATCGACCGCACTCCGGTCAACCCGCATCCGGACCAGTTGGAGACGGCCCCCGTCGACATCTCGCCGGAGCAGCGGAAGTTCATCCAGGACCATGGATCGAACATGTTGAGCGAACCATTCTACACCGCGCTGATGGCCAAGTCGGCGGCAACCCTGTTGCCGCTGATCGGCTGACGGGAACGCCATGCGCATCGCCAGCGTCACCGCGTCCTGGGTGCATTTCCCGATCGCCACGGCGCTCCAGCACCGCAGCGACTACGGCTGCGTCGCCTCGTTCGATTCGGCGATCGTGCGCGTCGCCACCGAATGCGGGCTGGTCGGCTGGGGCGAGGCCAAGAATGCCGCCGGCAGCGCCGGCTGCTACGGCGGCATCGTCGCAGTGCTCAACGGCGATCTCGGCCCCCGCCTGATCGGCCGAGACCCGCGCGACGTCGCGGTGATCTGGGAGGAGCTTTACAGCGGCGTGCGCGGACATTACGCGCTCGCGCATGGCCATGTGTTCCCCGACATGCCGCGCCGCGGCCATCAGGTGGCGGCGATCAGCGGCATCGACATCGCGCTGTGGGACATTTTTGGCAAATCGCTCGGCGTGCCGATCTGGCGGCTGCTCGGCGGGCGGAAGGCGGAGAGAATGCCGGCCTATGCCTCCGGCGGCTGGGCCGATGCGGAGGGCATCGGCGCCGAGTTGGAAGGCTATATCGCGCGCGGCGGCTTCCGGGCGGTGAAGATGCGGGTGGGGGCGATGGACGGGGCGCCGCATGTCTCCGCCGCCCGCGTGATCGCGGCGCGGCGGCATCTCGGGCCGGACGTGCAGTTGATGTGTGACGCCCACGGCACCTTCACGGTGGCCGAGGCGAAGCGCTTCGCCTGGATGGTGCGCGACTGCGACCTGACTTGGTTCGAGGAGCCGGTGGCCGCCGACGACAAGCAGGGCATGGCCGAGGTGCGCGCCACCGGACACGCGCCGATCGCGGCCGGGGAAAGCGAATACACCCGCTTCGATTTTCGCGACCTGATCGCGCATCGGGCGGTCGATGTGCTGCAGCCGGATCTCGCGATCTGCGGCGGCCTGACCGAAGCCATGCGCATCGGCACCCTCGCCTCGGCGCACAACCTGCTGCTGGCGCCGCATCTCTGGGCCGGCGCGCCGGCGTTCGCTGCCGGCCTGCACGTCGCGGCGGCAAGCCCGGCCGGCGCGATCCTGGAATACTCCCTCGGCGCCAACCCGATGCTGCATGAACTGATCGAGGAACGGTTCCTGCCGGAGGACGGCCGCATCGCCATCCCGGACCGCCCCGGCCTCGGCATCACCGTGCGCGAGGACGTGCTGCGGGCGCACACGGTGGCCGCATGAACGACCGCAACACGCTCGTCGGCCGGCTGATCCCGTTCCTGCTGCTGCGGCGCTACGAACCGGGCGAACGCGTGCCGTCGGAGCGGGAACTGGCCGAACGCTTCAAGGTCAGCCGCGGCCAGATCCGCGAGGCGCTGTCGTACCTCGAAGCGCTGCGGGTGATCGAGCGACGGGCGAAGTCGGGCGTCTACATGGCAGCCCAGGATTCCAGCGTGGAAGCGCTGGCGCTGTTCGCGCAGCTCGGCATTCCCCTCACCGCCGCCGACGTGCAGCAATCGGTGGAGATGCGGCGCATCCACGAGATCGCCGCGATCCGGCTGGCCTGCGAGCGCCGCACCGACGAGAATCTTGCCCACCTGCGCGACATCCTCGCCACCGAGGCGGCGCGCATCGCCGCCGGGCAGAGCATGGCCGAGGACGATCGGCTGTTCCACAGCGAGATCATCCGCGCGACGCAGAACAACGTGTTCGCGCGCATCGTCAACATCTTCTACATCATGACGTCGGCGCAAAGGTCGCTGTATTTCCGCGACAGCGCTCGCGGCATGCAATCGCACGAGGAGCATGTGCGCATGTTCGCCGCGGTCGAGCGACGCGACGCGGATCTGGCGGCGGACCTGATGACCGCGCACCTCAAGGGCGTCGACAGCTACTGGCAGCATCTGATCGAGCGCGACGGCGGGCGCATCGCCGTGCCGGCGGAGGCCGCCCCGGCAGCCGGCAGGTAGCCGCGCCGGCCGCCTTTGCCGCCGCCCATGGCTGGCTCGGACACCGCCGATGCCGTGATGCGTGGCGTTGCACTGCGACACCGTTTCTCGCACGCGGATCGGTTGCGCGCGACGGCCGGCACGGCGCAAGCTTTGCCGCAAAAGACGAGAGGAAAGATCCATGAGCGGCGTGCTCTCCCTGCCCGCCGGCCGGGCGGCGCCGATGCCGCGCACCTCGCGCGGCACCTTCGCCAGCAGCGCGCGCGGCTGGCAATTCCTCGCCCCGGCGCTGGTCGTGCTGTGCCTGATGAACCTGGTGCCGATCCTGTGGTCGATCGGCATGAGCTTCTTCCACTACAAGGCCGACCGGCTGCGCACCCCGCCGCACTTCCTCGGGCTTGCCAACTACATCGACCTGCTGACCGACGACGACATCTGGGAGCGGGTGACCAACACCGGCCAGATGATCGTCGGCAGCGTGCTGATCCAGATCCTGGTCGGGGCCGCGCTGACGCTGCTGTTCTACCGCCCGTTCCCGGGCCGCCGGCTGATCCTGATGCTGGTGCTGACGCCGATGCTGCTCTCCACCGTGTTCGTCGGCACGTTCTTCAACTTCTTCTTCCTGCCGCCGTTCGGCTTCGTCTCCTGGATCGTCGGTGCGCTGACCGGGCAGACGTTCAACCCGCTGGCCTCCCCCGGCTCGGCGATGGCCTGCATCGTCATCGCCGATGCATGGATGTGGTCGCCGTTCGTGATGCTCATGCTGATGGCGGGGCTCGCCGGCGTGCCGAAGGAATTGTGCGAGGCGGCCGCGATCGACCGCGCCTCCGGCTGGCAGCGGTTCCGCAGCGTGATCTTCCCCTCGGTGCGCGGCGTGCTGCTGCTCGCCGTGCTGTTCCGCACCATCGAGAGTTTCAACGCCTTCGACCTGATCTTCACCATTACCAACGGCGGCCCCGGCACCTCGACCGAAAGCCTCTCCACCGAGATCTACGGCGACGCCTTCGTGCTGTTCGAGACCGGGCGTGCCTCGGCGCTGGCGAACTTCAGTACCTTCGTCATCATCGTGCTGGTGAACCTGTATTTCCAGGCGATCCGCCAGCGCAACCGCGCCATCGGCGAAGGGGCCGCGTGACATGGACCAGGACATCGACCATCCGCTGTTCCAACCCGCCGGCTGGGACCGCACCGTCGGCTCGGCGCTGCTGGGGTTCGTCTACTTCATCCCGGTCATCTGGATGCTGCTGGCCGCCATCAAGACCCGGCCGGACGCGCTGGCGACGCCGCCAAAGCTGATCTTCACCCCCACCCTCGAGCATTTTTACTCGCTGTTCACCGGGTTCACCGCGGAAGGACAGCAAGTCTTCCCGACCGGCTTTCAGTATTACATCTTCAACAGCATCTTCATCGCCACAACCAGCGTGCTGCTCGCGCTGGTGCTCGGCCTGCTCGCCGCCTACGGCATCGCGCGCATGCCGGTGCGCGGCGCGCACTGGCTGATGTTCTACACGCTGGCGATGCGCATGATCCCGCCGCTGACCACGATCATTCCGCTCTACGTGATCTTCAGCAAGCTCGGCATGGGCGGCAGCTACCCGGAGATCATCCTGGTCTACACCGCGTTCAACCTGCCGTTCGCGATCTGGATGCTGCGCAGTTTCCTCGTCGAGCTGCCGCGCGCGGCCGAGGAGGCGGCGTGGCTCGACGGCACCTCCCGCCTCGGCATCCTCTGGCGGATCTGCCTGCCGCAGTTGCGCGGCGGGCTGGCGGCGACCGCGATCATCGCCTTCGTGTTCACCTGGAACGACTTCCTGTTCAGCCAGATCCTGACCGGGCAGCAGACCCGCACGATCCCGATTGCGATGCTGCGCGTGCTGGGTGCGGATTTCGGCACCGACTGGGGGCTGTTCGCGGCGGCGGGGGCGATCTATCTGGCACCGGTGCTGCTGGTCGCCTTCTTCCTGCAAAACCAGTTGCTGCGCGGCGCCACGTTTGGGACGGTGACGCGCTGAGCGTCACCGTGCCGGAGAGCCGCATGCCCGATCTGAAAGCCTTGACCGTCCAGGTGACGCCGTTCCAGCAGAACTGCCTGCTGCTGTGGGACGACGCGACGAAGCGCGGCAGCGTGTTCGACCCCGGCGGCGACGCCGAGCGCATTTTCGCCGCCGTCCAGCAGTCCGGCTTCGTGGTCGAGAGCATCCTGCTCACCCACGGCCACCTCGACCACGCCGGCGGCGCCGAGGCGCTGCAGCAGTTGCTGGCCGACGCCGGGCAGGCCGTGGACATCATCGGGCCGGACCCACGCGACACATTCCTGCTCGACGGCATCGCCGCGCAGGCGAAAAAATATGGCATCTCGGGCATGGCGAACTGCTCGCCGGACCGCTGGCTGGCCGAGGGCGAGCAGGTGCAGGCCGCCGGCCTCACGTTCGACGTGCTGCACTGCCCCGGCCACACGCCGGGCCATCTGGTATTCTCGGCGCCGGCCGCCCGGCTCGCCATCGTCGGCGACGTGCTGTTCCGCGGCAGCGTCGGCCGCACCGACTTCCCATACGGCGACCACGCGGCGCTGCTGCGTTCGATCGCCGACAAGCTGCTGCCGCTCGGCGACGACGTCTCGTTCGTCTGCGGCCACGGCCCGGGCTCGACGATCGGCACGGAGCGGCGGAGCAACCAGTTCCTGGCGGGGCTGACGACATAAAAGTCATGACGCCTGTATGCTGCCCGCTCCGGGCCTCTGCCGGCTATCGCGGTCCACGGCTGAGTTCGGCTGCCAGTTCCTCGCGACACACACGATCCAGCGGCGGCAGGCTCTCTCGCACGAGTGCCCAAAGGATAGGCGCGGCGATATTCCCGTAGTCGTGCCTCAGGACGTTGCCGATCCCGGCGACTTTCGGCCATGGAATATCCGGGTGCCTGGCTTTCAGATCGCCGGTCAGGTGGCGGCTGGCCTCGGAGATGATTTCGACACCGCGCTCAACGAGCCACTGTTTCTGCCAATCCGTCTCGAACGCATCAAGCGGCGTATCCACTATCAGGCCGCGCACGCGCTCGATCGCCTCGACCATGTCCGTCAGACGCGGGATCAGCGAGCCGGCCGACACTAGAACACGCGCACCGCAGCCGCCTCGATCCGCTGCCGCAGGGTTTTGTGCAGGCTGTCGCGGGTCGTGACGTCGGCCCTCCGACCGAGGATGTGGGATGTCCTCTCCCGCACATCCATCAGGTCGAAAAGGCTGAATGTCCCTTTGGCGTAATCGAAGAACAGATCGACATCGGAATCGTCGCGCGCCTGACCGCGGGCCGTCGAGCCGAACAGGTAAAGGCGTTCCACGCCGAGCCGCTTCAACTCGGCTTCGTGCGCCCTCAGCGCGGCAATGGCTGCGTCGCGTTCCATGGGCGCATTGTAACATGGCGCGGCGCAGTTTCGGAGCGGAGAACCCCGCCCTCGCCCGTCACCCCGAAACGCCCAGCTTCTCCGCCAGCCCGATGCGTTGCAGTTTGCCGGTCGCGCCCTTGGGGATTTCCGCGAGGAAGACGAATTTGCGGGGCACCTTGAACGGTGCCAGCCGGGCGATGGCGAAACTGCGCAACTCATCCTCGTCGGCGGTCGCCCCCTCGCGCAGCACCACGGCGGCGGCGACTTCCTCGCCGAGTTGCGAATGCGGCATGGCGAAGGTCACCACCTGCTGCACCGCCGGATGGTCCATCATCACGGTGTCGACCTCCAGCGGCGACACTTTCTCCCCGGCGCGGTTGATGATCTCCTTCAGCCGCCCGGTCAGCCGCAGATAGCCGGCGGCGTCGATAATCCCCTGGTCGCCGGTGCGGAACCAGTCGCCGGCGAACGCCTTCAGGTTGGCGTCGGGATTGTTCTCGTAGCCGGCGGTCACGTTGTGGCCGCGGATCACCACCTCGCCGAGCGCGCCGGCCGGCAGCAACGCACCGTCCTCGTCCATGATCGCGACTTCGGGCCCGGCGGCGATGCCGACGCTGCCGGGAAAGCGCGGACCCGGCGGCAGCGGGTTGCTGGCCATCTGGTGCGCCGCCTCGGTCATGCCGTAGGCCTCGACCACCGGCACGGAAAACAGGTCTTCCAGCGACGTCATCACCTGCGGCGGCAGTGACGCCGAGGAGGACCGGATGAAGCGCAGCCGCCCGGCGGCGATCGCCTCCCGCCCGCGCGCGGCGACGCTGAGCAGCGTCTGGTGCATCGTCGGCACGGCGGTGAACCAGCTCGGCCGCGCCTCGGCGTACCAACTGAAGAACTTGAACGCGTTGAAGCCGGGCGTGCAAACCACGCTGCCGCCCGCCGCCAGCGAGGACAGCACCGCGGCGATCAGGCCGTGGATGTGGAACAGCGGCATAATGTTGAGGCACACGTCGTCCGGCGTCAGCGACAGCGTGGCCACGATGTTGTCGGCCGAGGCGGTGATGTTGGCGTGCCGCAACGGCACGATCTTTGGCCGGGCGGTGGTGCCGGAGGTGTGCAGCACCAGCGCCTCCTCCTCGGCGCCCGCCAGCCCCGGCCGGGCGGCCGCACCGGCAAACCCGTCCGGCGCCAGCAGCGAAAAGTCGCCGGCCGGTCCCGCGGCATTCGGCACCAGTTCCAGCACCGGAACGCCGCGCCGCGCCGCCACGGCACACGCCGGGCTCTCGAACCCCTGGAGGATGACCAGCGCCCGCGCCCGCAGATCGCCCAGATAGAAATCGAACTCGCCTTCCAGATAGGCGGCGTTCAGTGGCGCCGTGGTCGCGCCGGCGGCGATGGCGACGAAGGCGCTGGCCATCTCCGGCCCGTTCGGCAGCACGATCGCCACCCGGTCGCCGCGCCCGATGCCGAGCGCGTTCAACGCCGCCGTCGTGCGCCATGCCAGATCGCGCAAACCGGCGTAACTCAACGCCGGCCGGCCCGGGGCGCCGATGGCCGGCGCCTCGGCCGCGCCACGGGCGAGCAAGGCGGCGACGCTGCCGGCCTCGGCAGCGGCGAAGGCAGGATCGTGGGTCATTCGGCCCCCTTCGGAAGCTTGCTCCGCAGCAGTCGGAAAATGTCGCCGACGACGTAGATCGAATCGACCTCCGCCTCGCCGAAACTGACCCCGAGGCGTTCCTCAAGCGACAGGATCAGGTTCACGAACTGGACCGAGTCGAAGCCGAAGAAATCACGCAGATTCTGGTCGGGCACGTACTCGATCTTCGGCTGCTGGAAGGCTTCCCGCATCGCCTCGACCAGCCGGAGAATGAGGTATTCGTCGTTCACTGCGCCGCCTCCTGCGTCGTCTCGCCCGTCGCCAGCCCCGCATGCGCGAGATGCAGCGGCCAGGCATTGGTCATCAGGGTCACCCACGCCGCCACATCGGCCGCCGCCGGGTCGATGGCGGGGGCCAGCGACGGCAGCGTGCCACGCAGCAGCCCGGGCCGAAGCTGCGCGACAGCGCCTGATACCCCGTCTTCCTGCACAATGTAGAGCAATGTATGGCGCCCGTAGCGCCAAAGCGCCTCGGCCAACGGCATGATCTCGTCCTCGCGCAGCGGCTCGTCCCGGCGGAGCACGAACATCCGGGCAGGACCGCGCAGCGCGTCGAGAAACTTGCGGCGGAGGTATCCGAGCTTCATCGCCTGCCGCTGCGGCGTCGCCGCATCGGCCGCGTCGGCCGCCACCCCGGTCGGCCAGACCATGCCGTAGCGCGGCAACGACAGCACATGCTCCGGCCGCGGCCCTGCGCTGACCGACGACGTGAGCAGGGCCGGATCGCCGATCGCGGCAAACTCCTCAGCGAAGCCCGCGAGCAGGCCGGGAAGCGGCGTCTCGGCGAAGCGGAACAGGCCGAGCGTCGCAACGCCCAGCTTCTGCTGCACGATGCCGAATTCGCTGCTGTTGCCGAGGCTTTCGCAGTCCCGCAGCATCGCCTGCACCTCCGGCCGCGGCGGCTCCGGTTCAGCCGGGACAGCGGTGGCAACGAGGGGCGGCGCGACGCCTGGGGCGGGGTCCAGGACGGCGGGCGGCACCGGCGCGGCAGCCGCGGGCTGCTCGTCGCGCACGCGCAACGCCCAGGCGTTCGCGCACAGCCGCAGCCAGTCGCTGGCGGAGGTCGCCGCCATCACGTCAGCGTTCGGCGCAAATGCGCCGATATGGCCCCGCATCAGACCGGGGCGGACAAGCTCCACCGCGCCGACCCGGTCCGGCGGCGCGCCGGGCACGACATACAGAAGCGTGTTGCGCCCGGTGCGGTTGATCGCCTCCCACACCGCCAGAACCTCGGCCTCGGTCAGCGGCTGCTGCCGCTTCAGCACGAAGATTTTTCGCGAGGCCCGCAGCGCTTCGAGGAATTTCCGACGCATGAACACCAGCTTCGTCGCCTGCTGGCGGCGCGTGGTCTCGGCGTCGGCCTGATCGGCGTAGACGAACGTATGCCAGCGCATGCCGTACGCCGCGACGGCAAGGCTGTATTCGGGCCGCTTGTCGCCGTTGGCGCTCACGGTCACGGCGTCCGGGCTCGCGATCGCGGCGAAGTCGTCGGCGAAGCCGCGCAGCAGGCTCTCGACCGACACGAAGCCGAAGCGGAACAGCCCCAGCACCTCAAGATCGACCTTGCGCTGGGCGATGCCGAATTCGCAGTTTTCCCCGAGACTCTCGAAGTCGCGCAGCAACTCGGCCGGGGTCAGGCCGAGGCCGGCGATGACGACCGCCGGCAGGTCGTCATTGGATGGGGCACAGAACCGGTCCATCACCTCCGGCGCCACCGGTGCCGGTGGGGCGGCCGTCGCCACAGGGGCCGGTTCGGGCACGGCGCCGGGCAGCGCGACGGCCGCGGCGGCCGGCAATGCGTCCTGATCCCGCAGCGTCCACGCATTGGCGCACAGGCGCAGCCAGTCGGCAGCCGCCACCGACATCACGTCGTCATAGGGCGAAAAGGCCGAAATATGGCCGCGCAACAGGCCGGGGCCGACGCGCTCCACCACGCCATGCCGCTCCGGCGGCGCGCCCGGCACGACATAGAGCAGCGTGTTGCGCCCGGTGCGGTTGATCTCCTGCAGCACCGGCAACACCTCGGGCAGCGTCAGCGGCCGCTCCCGCTTCAGCACGAAGATTTTTCGTGAGGCCCGCAGGGATTCGAGGAATTTCCGCCGCACGAACCCGAGTTTCGTCGCATGGCCACGCCGGACCGTCTCGGCGTCGCCCTCATTTGTATAGACAAATGTGTGCCAGCGCATTTTGTAGGCGTCGACGGCGATCACGAATTCCGGCCGTTTGCCTTCGCTCGCGGCCACCGTGACCGCGTCCGGGTCGGCCAGCGCCTTGAAGTCGTCGGCGAAGCCGCGCAGCAGGCTGTCGAGCGACGTGAAGCCGAAGCGGAACAGCCCGAGCACTTCCAGATCCAGCTTGCGCTGGGCGATGCCGAACTCGCAATTTTCGCCAAGGCTCTCGAAGTCGCGCAGCAGCGCGGCCGGGGTCAGGCCGAGTTGCGCGGTCACGGCGGCCGGCAGGTCGGCGTCCAGCACGTCGCGGAAGTGGTCGGCCACCGGCGGGGCGCTGAGGGGCGCCGCCACCTCGTCCACGCGCCGGCCGGCCCAGCCGGTCAGCGCCGGCGGCAACGGTTCCACGGCGATGCTGTGCAGGCACAGGCCGAGTCTGCGCGAGTCGGCGGAGATGCCGAGTTCCACCGGGCGCGCGGCGTCGGGCAGATGCAGGCCGACCTGCAGCGCCTCGCCCCAGGGTGCCTCCTCGGTCGGCAGCGGCAGCGCGAAGGTCGCCCGCTGCCCGGCCTGCAGATGCGCGAGCATCCGGCCGTTCACGGCGACCGAGACGTCCTGCAGCGGCCGCAGGGTCGGATGCACGAAGGTGGAGCAGGACAGCCGCAGCAGATGCGGCCCGGAAGCTGCCGGCGCCGGGACCTCCAGCCGCGCGAAGGTGTCGTCGGTCCATTGGAACCGAAGCTCCGGTGGCGCCCACCCCTCCCGCGCCATGCCGGAGCCCGGCTTGCGGACGCCGAACTCATAGACCGCCGGCCGTGCCTCGGCCGGGGCGGCCTGCGGCGGGACGGGCGGCGGCCGTTCCGCGAGCACCAGCGGCTCCAGCGCGGCCATCGGCAGGACCGGCAGGGCCACGGTCGGGCGCGGCGCGTGCTGGGAGTAGAGCCGCGCCGAGAAGAACGACACCGCCAGCGCCCTGCCGTCGGCCGACTGCCGCAACAGCCGCGGCACGAAGAAATTGGGGTGATCGAACGTCACCTCGATGCTGTCTCGGCCGTGCCAGATATCGGGGGTCAGCAGGCAGTGCAGCACGGTGCGATGCAGCAGCAGGTGGGTGCCGAACGAGTGGCCGTTGATCCCGACGGACAACGACTGGCCGGTCAGATGCGGCGCATAGCGGCACGGGTTGACGTCGATCTCCAGCACGCGCGGCCGCGTGTCCCACGGCGCCGGCAGCCGCAACCCGCTCTGCGCGCCAACGGCCCAGGCCAGCCGTGCCTCAGGCGACGACCAGCCGTGGGCCTGGTAGGGGGCACTGTTGCCGCCGGTGGTGAAGTCGACGAGCAGCAGGCTGTCGATATGGGCCGGTGCAGCTGCGGCTCCGGAGTCCGCTTCGATCGGCGCGGCGGCGTCGGGATCAGGCATTGGATGCATGGGCTTGGCTCTCACCGGCCATCCGAGGGCAGGCTACCGGATTCGCGACGGGCGCGCCCGCGGCGCCGCGACGGCCATACGATCGGCGTGCGGGCTTGCCAAGCCCCACGCCGCGGAGTTCCAGGCTGCGCCGCCGGCCACTGCGTCGGCCCCAGCCAGGAGCCGGCCATGGCCGCCGCCAAAAAAGAACCGGCCGTCTCTCGACGGCCGGCCCCTTTTTCCGTTGGTGCGGACGGCCCGATCAGGCGGCGACGGCGAACGCCGGCGCGATGGCGGCGCTGCGGACCGCGAGCAGATCGCGCACCGCACCCGGCATCTGCCGCGCGGCCTTGGCGCGCGGATAGGCCAGTTCTTCCGGCATCGCGGCGCCGGCCGGGCGCTCTGCCCAGTTGTCGAAGCCCATGTCCTCGACGCCGAGCAGGAAGCTTTCGGTCACCGCGCCCTCGGCGATCAGCAGATCATGGGCGCCGGTATCGACGTGATAGTAGGTGAACGTTGCCGGAACGTTGGTCTCGCGTACCACCGAGGTGCCGTTGACCAACGCGCCGGCCTGCACCAGCACGCCCTCGACCAGCATCGCATGGCCCGGGGAGACCAGCAGGTCCCGCTCTGGCAGGCTCTCGCCCAGGGCACCGGCCTTGATGCGGATCGGCAGCACGCGCGCCGGGTCGGCGAACAGGGTCGCCTTGGTGCTGCGGCCGAGCCACAGGACCGACTTCGTGGTGCCGTCGCTGGTCATCACCAGATCGCCGGCGCGCAGGCTTTCCACCGCGCGGTCGCCGTCCGGCGTGCGGATCATCGTGCCGGCGACGAAGCAAGGAATGTCGAACGCCGTGTCGCTGATGATCGACGAGGGTTGCCCGGAGATATCGCCGACCGTGATGTAGGTGTCGCCAGCGGGCGGGGTGTGCGGCACATACGCGATGATGATGTTGGTGTCGGACACCGTCGCGGACGCAAAGATCACGATCTGGCCGTTGATCGTCGCCTGTCCGATATAGTTTTCCTGAACCGCGCCGTTGCTGTCATCGTCGGTCAGCGCGGTGCCGGGGCTGCCCGGGTCCAGCGTCGCCGAGCTGTCCAGCGCATAGATCCCGATCGCACCGCCGGTGGTGGTCGAATTGTCACCGTCGACCCCGTTCAGCAGCGTCGACACCAGACTGCCATCGGCGAACTCTGTCGCACTCAGATAATAGGTATCCCACGATTGTACGCCTGCATCAGACATGGCACTTCCTTTCGGTGTTGGCCCGCACCCCGGTATAGATGCATCGTTGCATAGCTTGCGATGGAAGGTCAAGTTTCGTAGACGCGATTCGCCCGGACGCGCACCCAATGTGACGTGGTTTGTGACGGAACGTGTTCGACCACGCCCGCGTGTGGTGCCACCTGCGCGATATGTGCGGCAAAGCATTGCTGGCGAGGGCCGCAGCCGCTTCAATGCGGCCCATGGACCTGCCGCTCCCGCTCTCCCCTGCTCTGTCCCTGTGCGAGCCGGGCGTGCCGTTCACGCTGGTGCAGCCGCCCGAGCAGACCGCGCCGCTGGTGTTCGCCTCGGCGCATTCCGGGCGGGACTATGCGCCCGAGTTCGTCGCCTCGGTGCGGCTGGACCCGGTCGGGCTGCGGCGCAGCGAGGACAGTTTTGTCGACGAGTTGTTCGCCGCCGCGCCCGAGTACGGCGCGCCGCTGCTGGCCGCCACCTTCCCGCGCGCCTTCTGCGATGCGAACCGGGAGGCCTGGGAGCTCGATCCGGCGATGTTCGAGGAACCGTTGCCCGATTGGGTCAACACCACGAGTGCCCGCGTCGGCGCCGGGCTCGGCACGATCGCGCGGGTGGTGGCCTCGGGTGAAGCGATCTACCGGCGCAAGCTCCGCTTCGCCGAGGCCGAGCAGCGCGTGCGCACGTGCTGGCAGCCGTTCCACGACGGGTTGCAGACGCTGATCGCCACCACCCGCCAGCGGTTCGGGAGTTGCCTGCTGATCGACTGCCACTCCATGCCCGCCGCGGTGCAGCCGCCGCGCGGCGGCGCGGACGTGGTGCTCGGCGACGCGCACGGCACCGCCTGCGGCCCGCGCACCGTCCGGCTGGTGGAGCAGGTGCTGGAGGGGCTCGGCTACCGGGTGCGCCGCAACGACCCCTATGCCGGCGGCTTCATCACCCGCCACTACGGCCGCCCGCGCGAACGGGTGGAGGCACTGCAGATCGAGATCAACCGCTCGCTCTATATGGACGAGGGCCGCATCGAGAAACTGCCGGGCTTCGCGCGCGTGCAGCGCGACATGGCGACCCTGGTCGGCGCCCTCGCCGCCGCCGCCCGCAGCGGCGCGGCCGCCTAGACGCGCGCGCCCGGCCGTCGCCGGGACGATTGCAGAATCGAAAGTTCTGGACTCCGGGGGCCGCGCCGGGCGACAAAGCCCGGCCAAAAAAATGGCGGCGCCTTGCAGCGCCGCCAAGTTTAGGGAGGAAACGTCCAAGAAGCAGGAAGGCGGCAGAACCGCCTTGCTGCGCTGCAACACATAGAGGGTCGATCATTCGTGTGCAAGTAAGATTTTGCATCGCAGCATCGCGAAGACCGGCGCCATCCGGCGCTTGCCAACGCGCGTCGGATCACGCTGCGTTAACCGTTCGCCCCCACCTTGAGGCCATGCGCGCAGCCCCTCCGCTCCCGCTCGCTCCCGTGCTTGCGATCCTGCTGGCAACCGCGCTGCTGGCGGGCGCCGGGGCGGCGCACGCGCAGGCGCCGCTGACCGTGGCGCCGCACAAGGTGCTGTTCCAGCCGGTGCCGGGCCGCCTGATCGCGGCCGCCGCGCCGCTGCCTGCTGCGGCCGCGGTGCCGGGTTCCACGCTGCTGGCCAGCGGCATCGGCCCGGGCCAGCAATGCCGGCTGGCGATCCGGGCGGCCGAGCGCGCCGCCGGCATCCCCAACCAACTCATGGCCGCGATCGGCCGCGTCGAAAGCGGCCGCCAGGAAACGGACGGCAGCGTCAACCCCTGGCCCTGGTCGATCAACGTCGAGGGCGAGGGCCACGTGTTCGACAGCAAGGCCGAGGCGATCGCGGCGGTGCGCGCAGCAGAGGCGCGCGGGGTACGGTCGATCGACGTCGGCTGCATGCAGGTCAACCTGCAACAGCACCCGGACGCGTTCCCGACCCTGGAGCAGGCGTTCGACCCGGTGGCCAACGCCATCTACGCGGCGCACTTCCTGGTGCAATTGCATGACCAGACCGGCACCTGGCCGACCGCCACGGCCTGGTACCATTCGGCGACGCCGGAACTGGGGGCCGACTACCAGCGCCGGGTGATGGCGGTGTGGCCCGAAGAACAGCAGCACCACGACGATGCCGCCACCGCCGCGCCGGTCTACGCCAGCAGCTACGCCAACGGCTACACCGGCGGCTACACGAACGGCTTCCACGGCGGCTTCGCCAACGGTTTCGCCAGTGGCTTCGGCGTCGGCGGGGCGCATGCCGGGGCCGGTTCCGCGCTGTCGAACGGCGCGGCGGCCGCGCGCATCATTCCGTTGCCCGGCGGCGCCGTCGGCCGGGGCCTCGCGGCCTACCGCGCGGCGCCGATCCCGGTCGTCGCCCGGCCGGCCACGCCGCCGCCGCGCGAGACCAGCAGCCCGGGCTGACGCCGCCGGGCCGTCGCCGGGTTACGGCCACCGGTTCCAGGGGGACGAAATCCCCACTCACACCAAGGTGAATACGCGGCCGGATCGCACAAAGCCGCACATTCCCGCGATTTTCCGCCGCTCCTGCCGGCCGTCGCGTTTCGTTCAGTAACGAACTCATTTCTGCCGCTGGTGCACCGCAACGTGCCCGGTATTGTAAGATCAGATCGTCGCGGACGCAGCGCGCCCGACTGTCGGACCATGCCTGCCGACCGCCGAGGGCCAACCCCAACCGGGATACGACGACCGCCATGACGCTCGCCACCCCCCACCGTCTGCTGTCGTGCGCCGCCGGCCTCGCGCTGGTCGTGGCTGCGGGCGCCGCCGAGGCCCAGCAGACCACCCCTGCCGCATCCGGCGTCCCGGTGCAGGCTGCCGCCGCGCTGCGCCAGGACGTGCCGGTCACGCTGCGCAATATCGGCTCCGTGCAGGCCAACCAGAGCGTGCTGCTGCGCGCGCGCGTCGACGGCAACCTGCAGGAGGTGCTGTTCCGCGAGGGCCAGGAGGTCAAAGCCGGCGACAAACTGGTGGTGATCGACCCGCGCCCCTATGCCGCAGCGCTGGCGCAGGCGCAGGCGAAGAAGCAGGCGGACGAGGCGATGCTGGCAAACGCGCGGCTCGACCTCGGGCGCTATACCAACCTGGCCCGCAACGACTTTGCCTCCCACCAGCAGGTCGATACGCAGAATTCCACCGTGTCCCAGGTCCAGGCGAACATCGCCGGCGACCAGGCCGCCATCGACACCGCCCGGCTGAACCTCGAATACTGCACGATCACCGCCCCGGTCGACGGCGTGGTCGGGCTGCGGCTGATCGATGTCGGCAACATGATCCATGCCGCGGACGCGACCGGCATCGTCACCATCAACCAGATCCACCCGATCACCGTGGTGTTCACGCTGCCGCAGGACGTGCTGCCGCAGGTGCAGGCGGCGATGGCGCGCGGCGCGGTGCCGGTGCAGGCGTTCGCCTCCGACGACAGCACGCTGCTGGCCGAGGGCAAGCTGCTGACCTTCGACAACTCGATCGACGCGACCACCGGCACGATCAAGCTGAAGGCCGAGTTCGCCAACGCGGACAACCATTTGTGGCCCGGCCAGTTCGTCAACGCGCGGGTGCGGACGGATGTTCTGCGCGACGCGGTGACGGTGCCCTCGGTTTCCGTGCAGCGCGGGCCGAATGGGCTGTATGTCTATCTCGTCAAGCCGGACGCGACGGTGGCGATGCAGCCGGTGCAGGTGCAGCAGGACGACGGCCGGATCGCCGCGATCTCGAAGGGGCTCGACGTCGGCGCCCTCGTCGTCACCAACGGCATGTCGCGGCTGCAGGACGGCACGCCCGTCGCGGTCAGCCAGAAGACGGCCAGTTAGCAAGAAAGCAGGCAGCCGCCCGTGAGCATCTCGACCCCCTTCATCCGCCGCCCGGTCGCCACCTCGCTGCTGATGGCGGCGATCCTGCTGGTCGGCATCGCCGCCTATCCGCTGCTGCCGGTGGCACCGCTGCCGCGCGTCGATTTTCCGACCATCCAGGTCAACGCCCAGTTGCCCGGCGGCAGCCCGGACACCATGGCAGCGACCGTGGCGCAGCCGCTGGAGCGGCAGTTCGCGCAGATCGCCGGCGTCGCCCAGCTGACCTCGGTGAACGTGCTCGGCACCTCCTCGATCACCGTGCAGTTCGACCTCAACCGCAACATCGACGCCGCCGCCGAGGACATCCTGGCGGCGATCAACGCCGCCACCGGCCAGTTGCCGAAGACGCTGCCGAGCCCACCCACCTACTACAAGGTCAACCCGTCCGACGCACCGATCCTGATCATGGCGGTGACCTCGGACGAACTGCCGCTGACCGCGGTGGACGACTACGCCGACAACGTGCTGTCGCAGCAGATCTCGCAGATCAGCGGCGTCAGCGAAGTGTTCATCGGCGGCCAGCAGAAGCCGGCCGTGCGCGTGCAGGTCGATCCGGCCCGGCTCGCGGCGATGGGCATGACGCTGGAAGACGTGCGGAACATGCTGGTCAACGCCACAGTCGATGCACCGAAGGGCACGATCGACAGCGACCGGCGCAGCTTCGCCATCTACGACAACGACCAGCTCACCAAGGCCGCCGAGTACAACAACGTCGTGCTGGCCTACCGCAACGGCGCGCCGGTGCGCGTGCGCGACGTCGGCCGGGCCATCGACGGGCCGGAGAACGACGAGCTCAACGCGTTCCAGGACGGCAAGAAGGCCGTGCTGCTGGTGATCTTCAAGCAGCCGGACGCCAACGTGATCAGCACGGTGGATGCGATCAAGCAGCGGCTGCCGTCGCTGCTCGCCTCGATCCCGCCCTCGGTGCACGTGCAGATCGTCAGCGACCGCACGCAGACCATCCGCGCCTCGGTCTCGGACGTGCAGTTCACGCTGATGCTCACCATCGGGCTGGTGGTGATGGTGATCTTCATCTTCCTGCGCAATGTCTGGGCAACCGTGATCCCGGGCGTCACGGTGCCGCTGGCGCTGGTCGGCACGTTCGCGGTGATGTTCCTGCTGAACTACAGCCTCGACAACCTCTCGCTGATGGCGCTGACCATCGCCGTCGGCTTCGTCGTCGATGACGCCATCGTCATGCTGGAGAACATCTACCGCCACATCGAAGACGGCATGAAACCGATGGAGGCCGCGATCAAGGGCGCGGGCGAGATCGGCTTCACCATCATCTCGATCAGCGCCTCGCTGATCGCGGTGTTCATCCCGCTGCTGCTGATGGGCGGCATCGTCGGCCGGCTGTTCCGGGAATTCGCCGTCACCGTCGCCGTCGCCGTCATGGTCTCCGCCTTCGTGTCGCTGACGTTGACGCCGATGATGTGCTCGCGCTTCCTGCGCCACGACCACAACGCGCACGGCTTGGTGTACCGCATCGTCGAGGCGTTCTTCGAGGGCCTGATCGGCTTCTACCGCCGCACGCTCGACATCGTACTGCGCTACCAGTTCATCACGCTGATGTTCTTCTTCGGCACGATGACCGTGACCGTCCTGCTTTACATCGCGGTGCCGAAGGGCTTCTTCCCGGACCAGGACACCGGCATCGTCTTCGGCATCTCCGAAGGTGCGCAGGACATCTCCTTCACCGAGATGACGAAACGGCAGATCGCGCTCGGTGCGATCGTCTCGGCCGATCCCGACGTCGACCACTGGTCCGGCATCCTGGGCGCGGGCTCCGGCGGACAGACCGGTAACAACGGCCGCTTCTTCATCAGCCTCAAGCCGTTCTCGCAGCGCGCCTCCACCGCCCAGGAGGTGATCGCACGGCTGCGGCCCAAGCTCGCGCAAGTGGAAGGCGGGGCGCTGTACCTGCAGGCGGCGCAGGACGTGCGCGTCGGTGCCCGGCTGTCGAAGACGCTGTACCAATACACGCTGCAGGACGCGAATTCCGACGAGCTGTACGCCTGGGCGCCGAAGGTGCTGGCGGAGCTGCAGAAGTTGCCGCAGTTGCGCGACGTCGCCACCGACCAGCAGATCGGCGGTACCGCCGCCACGCTGACCATCGACCGCGACGCCGCCTCGCGCTTCGGCATCCAGCCGGCGCTGATCGACCAGATCCTGTACGATGCCTTCGGACAGGAGCAGATCACCCAGTATTTCAGCCAGGTGAACTCCTACCATCTGATCCTGGAAGTGCCGTACGCCGACCGCGCCTCGCTCGCCACGCTGCACAAGCTGTATGTGAACACGCCGAGCGGCAAGCCGGTGCCGCTCGACACCTTCGTCAAGATCAACGCGAACGGCATTGCGCCGCTGTCGATCAGCCACCAGAGCCAGTTCCCGGCAGTGACCATCTCCTTCAACCTCGCGCCGGGCATCGCCCTCGGCGAAGCGGTCGACTCGGTCAACGCGGTGATGAGCCGCATGGGGGCGCCGCTGGCGCTGCAAGGCAGTTTCCAGGGCACCGCGCAGGCGTTCCAAAGCTCGCTGTCGAGCCAGCCCTACCTGATCGCGGCGGCGCTGATCACCGTCTACATCATCCTGGGCATCCTGTACGAAAGCTACATCCTGCCGTTGACCATCCTCTCCACGCTGCCGTCGGCTGGCGTCGGCGCGCTGCTGATGCTGATGGCGTTCGGCTACGACCTGTCGGTGATCGCGCTGATCGGCATGATCCTGCTGATCGGCATCGTGAAGAAGAACGGCATCATGATGGTGGATTTCGCCATCAACGCGGAGCGGCGCGACGGGCTCGAGCCGCGCGAGGCGATCAGGCAAGCCTGCCTGCTGCGCTTCCGGCCGATCCTGATGACGACGATGGCGGCATTGCTGAGCGGGCTGCCGCTGATGCTCAGCCACGGCGCCGGCAGCGAGCTGCGCCGCCCGCTCGGCTTCGCGATGGTTGGCGGACTCGCGCTCAGTCAGGTGCTGACGCTGTACACGACGCCGGTCGTGTATCTCTATCTGGACCGGTTGCAGCACTGGCTTGCGCCGCGGCGCAGAAGCCGGCTGCCGCATCTGGCCGAGACCATGGGCGAAGCGGCCGACTGATCCCGCCGGCGCGTTCCCCCTCCCGCGACGGGAGGGGGATCAAGGCAGCAACCCGCGCCTACGTCTCTTGCTCGCCTTCCTCCTCGTCGTCCTCGTCCAGATGGTCGTAGTACCAGTCGAGCACGTCGTCGTGGAAATCAGGGTCTTTGAGCAGGCGCATCGCCAGCGCCAGCACGATCTCCTGCGCCGCCGGCAATTCGGCCGAGCCTTCGGGCACTTCGCTGCCGGCCTGCACGCGGACCGACATCGCGCCGTCCTCTTCGCCGATGATCAGGGCGACCTCGGTCTTGTCGAGGTCGACGGATATGTTGTCGTCGGGGCCGGCCGCCATGGGCGTGCTCCTTGTGTTGAGGTCGCCTCCTTAGCAGGGTGAGGCGGACCGGCACAGCCTGCGCGACCGACATGTGGGCGTCGTCGGCCCTGCATTCCCTGCATCGCCGGCATCGCACACAAGCCTCCCGCATCGCGCGCTTCTCCGGCATCCCCGGCCTGCTAAAACGGTTCACGAGGAGACCCCGATGCCCCATCAAGGCGCCAAACTCGACGTCGCCCCGGCCGTCGCCGCCGCCCTGGCCGAAGGGCGCGCCGTGGTGGCGCTCGAATCCACCATCATCACGCACGGCATGCCGTGGCCGCAGAACCTGGAGACCGCGCGCGGCGTCGAGGACGTGGTGCGCGCCGAGGGCGCCACCCCCGCCACCATCGCCGTGCTGGACGGGGTGCTGCGGATCGGCCTGACGGAGGCGCAGTTGCAGGACATCGCCTCCCGCACCGGGGCTGCGAAAGCCTCGCGCCGCGACATCTCGGCGATCGTCGCACGGCGGCAGACTGCCGGCACCACGGTCGCCGCCACCATGTTCCTCGCCGCCCGCGCCGGCATTTCCATCTTTGCCACCGGCGGCATCGGCGGCGTGCATCGCGGCGCCGGGGACACGTTCGACATTTCCGCCGACCTGATCGAACTCGGCCGCAGCCCGGTCGCGGTGGTCTGCGCCGGCGCCAAGTCGATCCTGGACATCCCGAAGACGCTGGAGGTGCTGGAAACGCAGGGTGTGCCCGTCGTCGGCGCCGGCACCGACATGTTTCCCGCATTCTACGCGCGCAGCAGCGGCGAGCGCCTCGAACACCGCTTCGACACGCCGGCGGAACTGGCCGCGCTGATCGCGGCGCACCGGGCTCTCGACCTGCCCAGCGGCATCCTGATCGCCAACCCGGTGCCGGAGGCGGATGCGCTGCCGGCCGACGAAATGGAGGCGATCATTGCCCGTGCTGCCGCCGAAGCTGCCGCGCAGGGCGTGACGAAAAAGGCGGTCACACCGTTCCTGCTCGCCCGCATCGTCGAACTCACCGGCGGCCGCAGCCTCGCCGCCAACATCGCGCTGATCCGCAACAACGCCCGCCTCGCCGCCCGCGTCGCCACGGAGTTGGCGCTGCTGTCGTGACCGCGGACATCCTCGTCGTCGGCGATGTGATGACCGACGTGATTGTGCGCCCGCACGGCCCGCTGGTGCGCGGCAGCGACCGGGCGGCAACGATCCGCCCCTTCCCGGGCGGTTCCGGCGCCAACCAGGCGGCATGGCTCGGCCATCTCGGCGCCCAGGTCGCCTTCGCCGGCCGCGTCGGCGCCGGCGATGCGGCGGCGCAGGCGTCCTTGCTGCGGGCGCATGGCGTGGAGCCGCATCTGGCCGAAGACGCGGAGCTGCCGACCGGCCTGCTGGTGACGCTGCTCGACCCCGACGGCGAACGCAGTTTCCTGAGCGACCGCGGCGCCAACACGCGGCTCTGCGCCGCCGACCTGCCGGAGACGTTGCTGGACGGCGTGCGGCTGCTGCACGTCTCCGGCTACAGCCTGTTCGCCGAAGGGCCGCGCGCCGCCCTGCGCGCCTTCGCCGCCGCCGCCGGGCAGCGCGGCATCCCGGTGACGCTGGATGCCTGCTCCGCCGGCTTCCTGGCCGAGCTCGGGCCGGCCGAGTTCCAGGAGTGGACATCCTGGGCGGAAACGCTGTTCGCCAACGAGGACGAGGCAGCAGCGCTCGTCGGCCCGCTCGGTCCGCGCCGCCAACTCGCGGCGCTGTCGCGGATCTATCCGGTTGCGGTGCTCAAGCGCGGCGCGGCCGGCGCGATGGCCGCGACGCGCGGCGGAATGATCCTGACGGAGCCGGCGCCGGCGGCTGTCGCCCTCGACACCACCGGCGCCGGCGACGCGTTCCTCGCCGGCTTTCTGGGCGCGCGGCTGCGCGGGGCGTCGCTTGCGGCGTGTCTTGCAGACGGCGTGGCGCTCGGCGCGCGGGCAACGACGCATCTCGGCGGCCGGCCGCCTCAGCCGTAGGTGACGCTCGACGCGTCGAAATGGGACACCCCGACGAACGCGATCACCGTGCCGTCCGGCAGTTTCACCCAGCTATTGCCGCCGGTGTCGTACTGGTCGGCGATCGACGCCTGCGCCGCCGCTTGTTCGTCGTCGAAGCCGCTCAGCAGCAGCAGGTCCCGGGAGGCATCGAAGCTGTAGACGGCCTCGAACCCGCCGGCCTGCCCGTTGACCACCTGCAGCAGGTTCGCGCCGGTGCCGTCGACGACGGTGGACTGGCCGGTGCCGAATGTCACCACGGCCGTACTGCCCTCGGTCGCCACCACGTCCCAGCCGGCCCCGGTCTGGAAGATGTCGGTGCCGCTGGTGCCGCCGACGAGGTATTCCTGGCCGCTGCCGCCGCCCACCAGCGTTTCGTTGCCGAGGTCGGAGGCATAGAGCTGGTCGCCGTTGCCGTTGCCGACGAGCACGTCGCCGGTGCCGCGTGAGACGATCAGCGTCTGCTGGTCCCCGGCGGTCAGGTCGTTGTCGCCCACGGTGCTGCCGAAGATGACGCCGCCGCCGGCGCCGCCCGAGACGGTGAGGCCGCCGCTGTCGCCCACCACCGTGTCCGTGCCGCCCAGCGTGCGCACCCAGGTGTCGCCGGTGCTGCCCCACAACTGGGCGCTGGCCCCGGTCAGGTCCACCGTATCGGCGCCGGCGCCCGCCTGCACCGAGTCGGTGCCCTGCGACTGGAGCAGCGTGCTGCCGCTGCCGGCGACCAGCCAGTGGCTGCCCGAACCGCCCTGGATGGTGCAGGCGGCCGAGATGCCCTGGATCATCGTCTGCGGGCTGCCGGAAATGACCCCGGTGCTGGCGTAGCGCGTCGCGAGGTTGGCCTGGATCAGCCCGGCCCCGGCCACGGTCGTGGCGCCGGCCGGGATGGCGCTGTCGTCGAGCAGGATGGTGAGGTCGGCGTTGCTGAGCGACCGGTTCGCCTGCAACATCAGCGCCGCCGTCGCGGCCGCCACCGGCGCCGCGGCGGAGGTGCCATCGAACGGGTCGAACACCGAGGTGGCGGAGCCGTCGGGCGCCAGAAAGCCGGGCGCGTCGGTCGCCTCCGGGTCGGTCAGGGCGGTCCCGTTCGGGGCAAACAACAATTCGCTGCCGCCGGTGCTGGAGAACTCCTCCGGCTGCAGCGTGCCGCCCTCGGCAGGCGTGTCGGCGACGTTCACCGCGCCGACCGCGTTCGCCCCTGGCACCAGCGCCTGCCCGAATGCCGCCCCGGTCGCCTCGCCGCCCGCCGGGTCGGCGATCGTGCCGCCGCCGAACAGCACGTATTTGAACAACGACGGCTGCCCCGACCCCGAACTGTAGACGATCGCGATGTTGTAGGTGCGATCGAGGTCGATTTGCGGGAACTCCGCCAGCACCACCGGCTCGGTGCCCGACTGGGTGGAGGTGGCGATCACCGAATCGCCCGACATGATCATCACGGTGATGGTGTCGGCATTGTCGGCGTTGTACGGCGCATCCCAGTCCAGGCTCAGCGTCGTCGTGCTGCCGGCCGGGATCGTCACCGTCTGCGTGGTCGCCCCGCCGGCAAAGGTCTGCGCCCACACGGTCCCGATGCCATTGATGAAGACACGTTGCGGCGCGCAGGCGGCCTGATAGTCGCCGTCGCCGTCATTGCCGACCGCGGTGAAGTAGTCCACGCCGTCCGAGACGGCGGTCTGCACCGCGTCGTCGATCGGGCCGGCCACCTGGAACATCGGGCTGTCGGCATAGCCGATATCGTCGACGATGATCTGGCAGCCGGCAGCCTGCAGCGCGGCGATGCCGGCGGCCATGTCGGCCTCGGAGTAGAAACCGCTGTAGAAATAGAGCTGAGCGCCCGGCGCGGTGGCGTGGACCAGCTCGGCCATCGCCTGGCCCTCGTCGTCGCTGCCGACGGGGCCCTCCTCCAGCACCGTCACGCCGCTGGCGGGCAGCAGGCCGGCCGCCTCCTCGGTGGACGCGGTCTGGTACAGGTTGAAGCTGTTCGAAATGATGCCGATCTTGATGCCCGCGCCGGTGAGGCCGCCGCTGCGGGCCGCCGGCCCGTTCACCGCCTTGTCCGACTGATCCACCTCGCCCTGGGTCACCTGGGACTGCCCGCCTCCCGGCCCGGTCCCGGTGGTCGGCGACGTCGTGGTGGGGCTGGTGCCGATCGGGTCGATCACCGGCGGCAGCGGATTGGTGACCGGGGGGATCGGGTTCACCACCGGGGTCAACGGATTCGTCGGCGGGGTGAGCGGGTTCACCACGATCTGCGACACGTCGGAGACGAACGTGTGGTTGGTTGGGCGGCGCATCGGCTGACTCGTCGGGTTTGACTGCAAAGAACTATCGCATGCCAGTGTATCGGCAAAATGGCATCGGCGTCCCGCGACTGCCGGCTTGCACGCGGCCAAAATCGGTGGCTGAAACATCCCAGGGAGATCACACGGCATGAACGGCACCGCATGATCGGCGTGGATTGGGGAACCAGCAGCTTTCGCGCGTTTCGCCTGGGCGCGGACGGGCGCGTGGCCGAGCGCCGGGCGGCGCCGCGCGGCATCCTCGCCATCGAGAACGGGCGCTTCGCCGAGGAACTGCTCCGCCAGACCGGCGACTGGATCGCCGACGGCGAGACCCGCGTGCTGATGGCCGGCATGGTCGGCAGCCGCCAGGGCTGGGTGGAAGCGCCCTACCTCGCCTGCCCCGCCGGCCCTGCCGAGATTGCCACGGCGCTGGTGCGCGTGCCGTTCGAGGGCGCCGAACTGCTGCTGGTTCCCGGCCTGACGCACACCGACGCCGCCGGCACGCCCGAAGTGATGCGCGGCGAGGAAACCCAACTCGTCGGCGTGCTCGGCGAACTCGGGGCGGACGGCATCGCCTGCCTGCCGGGCAGCCACAGCAAATGGGCGCATATCGCGGCCGGCCGCATCGCCGGCTTCGCCACCTATCTCAGCGGCGAGGCCTTCGCCGCCCTGCGCGGCCACACCATTCTCGGCCGCATGATGCAGGACGGCCCGACCGATCCCGCCGCCTTCGACCGCGGCGTCGCGCGGTCGGGCGACCCCGGGCACCTGCTGCATCATCTGTTCGGCGTGCGCACGCTCGGCCTGTTCGGCAGGCTCGCGGAGACCGAAAGCGCCTCTTACCTCTCCGGGCTGCTGATCGGGCACGAGGTGCGGGCGGCCCTGCCGACCACCGGTGCCACGGTGCACCTGATCGGCGCGGAACCGCTCTGCGCCCTCTATACCCGCGCCATCATCGCCTGCGGCGCCACCGCCGTGACCCACGACGAGGACGCGGCCGCAAGCGGCCTCGCACGCATCGGGAAGGACGCTCCATGGACCCCCATGCCGAACTGACGCACTGGCTCGCGCGCTGCCCGCTGATCGCGATCCTGCGGGGGGTGCGGCCAAACGAGGTGGTGGAGATCGCCGAGGCGCTCGATGCCGCCGGCGTCGGCATCGTCGAGGTGCCGATGAACTCGCCCGAGCCGGTCGAGAGCATCCGCCGCCTGGTGCAGCGCTTCGGCACCCGCATGCTGATCGGCGCCGGCACGGTGATGACGCGGGCGCAGGTGGAGGAGATCGACGCCTTCGGCGGCCGCCTGATCGTGATGCCGCACGCCGACGTCGCCGTGGTGCGGGCCGCCAAGGAGCACGGCCTGCTCGCCTGCCCCGGCTTCGCCACGCCCACGGAGGCGTTTGCCGCGCTGCAGGCCGGCGCGGATGGCATAAAACTGTTCCCCGCCGAGGCCAGCAGCCCCGCCGTGCTAAAATCGTTGCGCGCGGTGCTGCCGGCGGCGACGCCGGTGCTGCCGGTGGGCGGTATTGACAGTGGCAACATGCAGCCATGGCTGGAGGCCGGTGCCGCCGGCTTCGGCATCGGCTCCTCGATCTACCGCCCGGGTGACACGCCCGCGATCGTTGCTGCCAAGGCCGCCAAACTGATCGCCGGATTGCGCACTTGAGCATTTGCCCAACTGTCGGTACATTTGCTCAAAACCGGGCAAGGCCCGCGTTGCCGAGCAGGGGCAGTTGTGCCTAACTGGCAGCGAGACACGAGGGGACGGACAACATGGCGCAAGTGTCGATCCGCAAGGTCGAAAAAGCCTACGAGACCTACAAGGCCGTGCACGGCATCGACCTGGAGATCGCGGATCAGGAATTCGTGGTCCTCGTCGGGCCCTCGGGCTGCGGCAAGTCCACGACCCTGCGCATGGTCGCCGGGCTGGAGGAGATCACCTCCGGCGAAATCTGGATCGGCGGCGATCTGGTCAACGACGTGCCGCCACGCGACCGCGACATCGCCATGGTGTTCCAGAACTACGCGCTGTACCCGCACATGACCGTGTTCGAGAACATGGCGTTCGGGTTGAAGCTGCGGAAATTCCCGCGCGAGGAAATCAAGCGCCGGGTAGACGACGCGGCGCGCATCCTCGATCTGTCGTCGCTGCTGGAGCGGCGGCCGAAGGCGCTCTCCGGCGGGCAGCGGCAGCGCGTGGCGATGGGCCGCGCCATCGTCCGCAACCCCAGGGTTTTCCTGTTCGACGAGCCGCTGTCCAACCTCGACGCCAAGCTGCGCGTGCAGATGCGCACCGAGATCAAGAAGGTGCACCAGACCATCCCCACCACCACCGTCTACGTCACCCACGACCAGATCGAGGCGATGACGCTCGCCGACCGCGTGGTGGTGATGAACCAGGGCCGCATCGAGCAGGTCGGGCCGCCGCAGGAACTGTACCACCATCCGGCCACCCGCTTCGTCGCCGGCTTCATCGGCAGCCCGGCGATGAACTTCTTCGCGGTCAAGGTGCTGAACGGCAACAACCTGCGGGTGCAGTTGCCAAACGGCGAAGAACTGCCGGTGCCGGGCCAGCGCGCCGCGCGCTACGCGCCGTTTGCCGGCCGCGAGATGACGCTCGGCATCCGGCCGGAGCACCTGACGGAAACGCACGACATCGAAAAGCCCGGCGTCGCCCGCATCAGCGTGCCGGTGGACGTGGTGGAGCCGATGGGCATGGAGACGATGGTGCATTTCCTGGTCAAGGGCACGGAGATGACCGCCCGCATCGACCCGGCCGTCCGCGCGGTGCCGGGCGAGATGCTGCCGCTGGCGGTCGACATGAACCAGATGCACCTGATCGACAACGACACCAACAACGTCGTCTGAGGCGCCGCACCATCGGCGCGCGGCGGGACAGACAATCGGGAGGAACGGATGTCCACTGAACTGGGCAGCGGCAGCGCCATGGCGCTGACCGTCGTGACGGTATGCGGCTGATGGCAGCGCTGTCAGGCCGCGTCGCCTGGGTGACGGGGGCTGGAACCGGCATCGGCCGCGCCACCGCCATTGCCCTGGCACGCTCCGGGGCCGCGGTGGCGCTCACCGGCCGCACCGTCGCGACGCTGGAAGAGACCGCAGGGTTGCTGCGCGCCGCCGGCGGCACCGCGCTGATCGCGCCGGCCGACGTGACCGACGCGGCCGCCGTCGCGGCGGCGCATGCGGCCGTGGTGGCCAAGCTCGGCGACCCGCACATCCTCGTGAACAATGCCGGCTGGAACGAGGCCAAGCGGCACTGGAAGGACCTGACGCCGGAGTCGGTGCAACGGCTGATCGCCGGCAACCTGGCCGCGCCGTTCCTGGTGACGCTCACGGTGCTGCCGGCGATGCGGGCGCGGCGGGACGGCGTGCTGATCCACATCGCCTCGCTCTCCGCCACGATGATCTACCCGGTCTCAGGCCCGGTCTACACCGCTGCCAAATATGGCGCGCGGGCGATGAGCGCGACGCTGAACGCCGAGGAAGGCATCCACGGCATCCGCAGCATCTGCATCAACCCGGGCGAAGTGGTGACGCCGCTGCTGAACAAGCGGCCGGTCAAATCCTCGGCCGAGGCGCTGGCGAAGATGGCGCAGCCGGAGGATATCGCCGACGCGGTGCTGTTCTGTGCCACACTGCCGGCGCGGACCTGCGTGACGGAGTTGACGATCATGCCGACCGACGCCACGCATTTCCGCGCCGATGCCGAGGCGATCGCCGCCCGGCCCTGAGAGCGACCAGAGAGAGACATGGACACGCTGCCCACCTACACGATCTCCGCCGAAACCCTGCGCGGCGTGATCACCGACATCTTCGCCGCCGCTGGCTGCGCCAAGGACGAAGCGGACCGCATCGGCGAGTATCTCGTTTCCGCCAACCTTGCCGGCCATGACAGCCACGGCGTGATCCGCACGCAGCGCTACGCGCAATGGCTGACGGAAGGCAAAGTCTCGGCCGGCCAGACGCTGACCGTGATCAACGACAGCCCGGCGCACGCGCTGGTCGACGGCAATTACGGCTTCGGCCAGACCATCGGCCCGCTCGCGGTCGATCTCGGCATCGCCAAGGCGCAGGCCAACGGCATGGCGGTGATCGGGCTGCGCCATTCCGGCCATATCGGCCGCATCGGCGACTGGGCAGAGCGCGCGGCGGCGGCGGGGCTGGTGTCCATCCACTTCGTCAACGTCGAGGCCGGTGAACTGGTGGCGCCGTTCGGCGGCGTCGACCGGCGCTTCTCCACCAATCCGTTCTGCGTCGGCATCCCGTCGGACGACGGACTGCCGATGCTGCTGCTGGACATGGCGACGTCGGTGGTGGCGGAAGGCAAGGTGCTGGTCGCCTCACGCGGCGGCAAGCCGATCCCGGCAGGCGCGCTGGTGCGGCCGGACGGCCAGTTCTCCAGCGACCCGGAAGTGCTGTACGGCCCGCTGAAGCCGGAGACGCCGCGCGACCCGGGCAACGGCGAGGGCGCGCTGACCGCGTTCGGGCTGCACAAGGGCAGCGGCATCGCCTTCATGTGCGAGATCCTGGCCGGCGTGCTGACCGGCGGCGGCACCTCCGGCCCGATCCCCGGCGGCAAGCGCGCCCGCATCGGCAACGGCATGCTTTCCATTTACATCGACCCGAAAAAATTCGGCCAGCCGGATTTCGTCGCCAAGGCGCGCGAATACGCCGCCTACGTCAAGGCGTCGCGCCCGACCACGCCCGGGGTGGAAGTGCTGGTGCCGGGCGAGCCGGAAGCGCGCACCCGCGCCGACCGGCTGGCCAACGGCATCCCGCTGACGCTGGATACCTGGAACAGCATCGTCGCGACGGCGCGCGGGCTTGGCGTGCTGGTGCCGCAGTGACGAAAGTCCTTCTCCGCCTTTGCGGGCGGAGAAGGATTTAGGACGAGGTGGCAGGACGCCGGTCCGTCATGTCCGGCCCTGCCGCGCTGCTTCCCCCACATCACCCCGACCCTCCGCTCCGAGTGCGGAGTGGAATCGTCCCACCGCGTGAATGTCAATTTTACTTGCCCAGCATCCGTCATGTATACTAACAAGATGCGATGCCCAGGCCGCCGCTCCCCACCCCGGTCGAGACGTTCGCCAGCTTCATCAGCGGGCTGACCGAGGCCATGGACGCTGGCGATCGGCTTTCCTCCGCACTGATCGCACTGATCGAACTGATCGCGCTGATCCTCACCCGGCTCCGCGAAACAGGCAGCGCCTCGCCCGCATCGCCGCCGGCACCTCTGCCCCGCGCCGCTCTGCCGGCCCACGCCGCTCGCCCACCGCCGGCCGACCACGGCCGCCGAGCAAGCTGCCAAAGAAAATCGGCTGGCTGCTGCCGCTGGTATCGGAGGCGAACGGATACCGCTCGCAACTCCATCACTTGCTTCGGGACCCGGAGATGGCGGCACTGCTCACCGCAGCAGCCGCCCCTGCCATTGCCGAAGAGGTTGCAGGACCGGCGCAAGCCGTGGTCGGCGGCCCGCATTCGCGGTTCGCCGCTGCCGCATTCGGGCCGAGGAGAGCGGGCGCGGCCGCGCGTCCATAATGTTCCGTTATCCGAACAACAATCGCCACGCCTGCCGCTACCCGTGAATCGCCTGCATGATCCGCGCGCTGGAATCGCCATAGTTGCGGCTGTTGTCAAACGTTTCGACGAGCCGGAAGCCTTTCATGACGGCGATGCGGTCGGCCAGCCCGACCAGTTCCGGCATGTCGCTGGAGATCACGATCACCGCGGCGCCGTCACGCGAGAGCCGGATGATCAACTCGTGCAGATACGCCTTGCTGCGGATGTCGATGCCGACGGTGGGTTCGTCGATGATCAGAATCTTCGAGCTGGCGGCAAGCCACTTGGCGACGCTGACTTTCTGCTGGTTGCCGCCCGAGAGGTTGCCGACCGGCGTCGCCAGCGACGGCGTGCGCACGTCGAGCGCCTTCGCCAGCGGTGCCGCGGTCGCGTTCTGCATCCGGTCGCTGACGAAGCCGAGCCATTTGCGCAGCCGGTACCAGACGGTCGCGGCGATGTTGGAGGCGACGCTGTGCGCGAGGATCAGCCCCTCGCCCTTGCGGTCCTCGCTGACATAGCCAATGCCATAGTGACGCACCGCGTCCGTCACGTCGCGGATGCGCGCGGACTCGCCCTCGATGCGCAACTCGCCTTCGGTGATGCGCGCGGCGCCGATGATGGCGCGGGCAAGTTCGCTGCGCCCGGCACCAACCAAACCATACAGACCAAGAATCTCGCCGTGAAAGGCCTGCAGCGACACGTCGCGATGGCCGAGCGAGGTCGCGACCGCGCGCAGTTCCAGCGCCGGCGTGGCGGTGCGCACGCTGGTCGCCGGCGCCGCGAACGCGGTTTCCTCGCGACCGATCATCAGGCGCACCACGTCGGCGCGCGTCATGCCGGCGAGCGGCTGGCTCTCGCACGCATTGCGCCCATCGCGCAGCACGGTCACATGCGTACAGAGATCGAAAACCTCCTCCAGCTTGTGGCTGACGAACAGGATGCAGACGCCGTCCGCAGCGAGGCGCCGCAGCACCGCGAACAACGCGCCGGTCTCGTGCGGCGTCAACGAAGATGTCGGCTCGTCCAGCAGCAGGAAACGCGATTCCAGCGACAACGCCTTGGCGATTTCGACAAGCTGCATCTGCGCGACGCTCAGCCGCGAGACCGGCGTGCGCGGATCGAGATCGAGACGCAGCAGCTCGAGCCAGCGGCGCGTCTCGGTCACCGCCGCCGCCTCGTCGAACAGGCCGAGGCGGGTCGGCGGGTCTTCCAGCGTGATGTTCTCCGCCACCGAAAACCGCGTGATCAGGTTGCGTTCCTGATGCACCGCGCCGATGCCCGCGGCGATCGATTCGCGCGGCGTGCGAAAATGGCACGGCTTGCCTTCCAGCAGCACCTCGCCTTCGTCGGGCCGATGGATGCCGGTCAGGATCTTGATCAGCGTCGATTTGCCGGCGCCGTTCTCGCCCAGCAGCGCATGGATCTGTCCACGCGCGACAGACAGGTTGACGCGATCCAGCGCCTGCACGCCGACAAAGGCTTTCGAGGCGCCACGCACCTCGACGAACGCATCGCTCACGACAGCCTCAAGGTCGGGCCAGTGCCGAGCCGGGCCTCGCGCCACCGGTTGGCGCCGACGGCGGCCAGGATCAGCAGGCCCAGCAGCACCTGCACGTAGAACACGTCGACGTTCAGCATCACCAGCGCCTGGTTGATCAGTGCCACCACGAGCACGCCGAGGCAGGCGCCGACGACCGGAAAATGCCCGCCGCTCAGCACCGCGCCGCCAATGACGGGGGCGGCAAAACTGGTGATCAGCCACTCGCCGCCGATCCAGGGCGAGGCCACCTGCAACCGCGCGACCGTCATCATCCCCGCGACCGCGGCGAACAGGCCGGAGAGCGTGTGGGCCAGAATGACGATGCGGCCGCGCGAAATGCCCGACAGTTCGGCGGCGTTCGGGTTGCCGCCATACGCAAGCATCTGCCGCCCGGGGATCATGCGGCCGAGGAACACGGCCGTTGCGATCACGATCGGCAGCGCCACCAGCAGCGTCTCCGGCAACGGCCCCCAGCGGTCCGACCCGAACGCCTTGACCGCATCCGGAATGCCGACGAAGGGCTGCGCGCTGGTGATGCCGAGCGAGATGCCGGTGAAGATCGAGAGCGTCGCGAGCGTGATGATGAAGCTGGTCAGCCCGCTGCGATCCGTCAGCCAGCCATTGATGAAGCCGCAGAACGCGCCGATCAGCAGCCCGAAGATCACCGCCATCCAGATCGGCAGACCCCATACCTGCATCGAACCGCCGAACGCGATTGCGACGAGGCAGCCGATCGCGCCGAGTGCGAGGTTCATGTGGCCGATCGCGATGATGATGCCCTGGCCGAGCGCCACGACCACCGTCAGGCTGAAGCCGACCAGGATCACGTCGATGTTGTAGGGCGTGAGGAATTCCGGGCGCGCGATGCTGAGGGCAGCGCCGCCGAGGACGATCAGCACGGCAAGGCCGAGCCAGTCGACGCGCAGGAAACGGCCAAAGGAACTCATCGCCGCGTGCTCCGTGCGAGGGCCAGTGCCGATCGTCCGCGCTCCAGCAGGATCGCGCCGAGCAGCACGATGCCGAGCGCGGTCTGGATCCAGAACTCGCCGATTTGCAACATGTAGAGGCCGCTGGTGATGACATCGACGAACACGGTGCCGAGCACGGTGCCGATGACCGAGACGGCGCCGCCGCTCAGCAGCGTGCCGCCGAGCACGGGGGCGAGGAAGGCCGGCAGCAGCCAGTCCTGCCCGAGTGCGCCGGCCATCGAGGGCACGATGGCGCCGTTGCGCAGGCTCGCCATGACGCCGGCGATGGCGCCGATGCCGCCGCACAGCGCGTGGCAGCAGACGAACAGCCGCTCCACCGGCAGGCCCGAGAGCTTGGCCGCGAACGGGTTGGCGCCAGCGGCCAGCATCTCCCGCCCAAAAGCGGTATAGCGATAGATGTAGAACAGCACGATCGCGACGGCGAACATCAGCAGCAGCAGCGGCGAGACCATGTGGAACAGCCGCATCCGCCCAAAACTGGTCAGCGAGAGCGGCAGCGCATTGAAGCCGGCGGAGCCGGACAGCAGCACCATGGTGCCGAAGAAGATGCTCATGGTCGCGAGCGTGACGACGAAGCTGTGCAGCCGCGTGGTGACGACGATCAGGCCGTTGACGGCGCCGAGCACGGCGCCGGAGACGACGCCGATCAGGATCGAGACTGCGATCGGCAACCCGACATCCTGCAACGCCCAGCCGACGATCATCGCCGAGCACACGCCGATCGCGCCGAGGCCGAGATTGAGGCCGCCGGTGACCAGCACCGTCATCATCGCCAGCCCGATGACGCCGTCGATGCCGATGGAGCGCGTGACCGAATAGATGTTGACGTTGCTAGTGAAGCCGGCGGCGAGCAGATGGAAGCCGAGCACGAAGACGAGGATGGCGATGACGAGGCCGGCCGTGTTGGACCGGGCGATCGCGCGCAGATTCTGGTGCAGGGTCATCGGTGAAAACTCCCTCCCCCGGCCTGGGGGAGGGAGAACAGGCGATACGGTCTCGGTCACGGGCAGATCAGGTAAGTCGCCTTGAAGGTCTTCATCAGGTCGGCCGTCACCGCCTTCATCGCGTCCTGATAGTGATCGACGCCGTCGGCGCCCTGGAAGGTGGTGCCGCTGTCGATGAAGCGGGTGGTCAGCGCGTTCGTCTTGAACGGCGCCTTGTCGTTCACCTTGCATCCATGCGCGACGATCTCGCTCAACACGTAGGTGCCGATATAGGCTTGGCCGTACGGGTTCTGCAGCATCGTGCCGTGCACGAAGCCGTCCTTGATCGCGGCGAGCACCACGGCGTCATGGTCGATGCCGACCATCTGGATGCGCTTGTCGCCGATGCGGCGCAGCGCGGTCGCGGCCGAGACCGACGGCAGCCACGCCGTGCTGATGATGCCGTCGACGTCCTTGCCGCGCGCGGCCAGCAGCGCGTTGATCTTGTCGTCGGCTTCCTGCGGCGTGCGATCGATATCGGCGATGGTCTGCAGCAGCTTCACCGCGCCGTTCGTTTCCTTGACCGCCTGCGCCACCGCGTCCATGCGGAGTTGCGTGTTGGGATCAACGAGGTTGCCGGTGAAGTGGACGATCGTGCCCTTGCCGCCGAGCGCCTTGATCAGCTCCTTGGTGCCGAGATAGGCGGAGTGGTCGACCGCCGTGCCGAAGCAGAACAACGCCGGCGTCGGGTCCTTGGTGCAGCCCGCGGTCGCGATCGAGGGGATGCCGGCCGATTGCAGGTCCGCCATCGGGCTGTTGGTCGCCACCGGATCGCCCGGGAAGATCAGGAAGGCGTTGTAGCCCTGCGCCGTCGCGTTCTCGATCAGCTGGTTCTGCAGCCCGAGTTCCCACTTCGCCGGAACCTTGTAGTCCGCGGCTGCGATGCCGGGGAATGCCTTCTGCGCGTCCTTCGCGCCCTGCTCCCAGTTCGCGAAATACGGGTGCGGGCCGCCGGGGATGAGCGCGACCTTCACATCGGTCGCCATCGCCGGCGCCGCGGCCAGCATCAGGCCGCACGCAGCGACCGCCACCCGTTCGAGACAACGCGATATCATGATGTTCCCTCCCGCATTTTGTTTTCGCCCCGCCACGGCCAATCGTGGCTTGAGGCGCGAGGTGAAATGCTAGTATACAAGAACTCCGCACGCAAGCGCCGGACCGATGACCGACGCGTGATGTGGCAAAGAACGACCAGGGAGGCGACGCCTTTGGCGTCCACGGTAACAGAGGGCCGGGATCGCGACGACGTGCCGCTCGCGCTGAGTTTCCGACTGGACCGCCGGCACACCGTCAGCGATCAGGTCTACGACGCGCTCAAGGACGCCATCGTCAGCGTGAAGCTGCTGCCGGGCGCGTCGATCAGCGAAAACCGCATCTGCCGGCATTTCGGCGTCTCCCGCACGCCGGTGCGCACCGCGATCGTGCGGCTGGTCGAGGAAGGGCTGATCGACGTCTATCCGCAGCAGGGCAGTTTCGTGGCACCGATCCGGCTGGTCGGCATCGCCGAGAGCCGCTTCGTCCGCGACGTGCTGGAGGTCGCGGTGTTGCGCGAAGTCGCGGCCCTCTGGACGCCGGAGTTCAGCCAGCGCTCGCACGCGATCATCGCCGCGCAGGCCGATGCGCTCGCCGCCGGCGATCACGAACGGTTCCACCGCGAGGACGAGCGCTTCCACCACACGTTCTGCATCTTCGCCGGCCGCGAGGGCGTCTGGAACACGATCGTACAGGCGAAGGCACGGGCCAGCCGGGTGCATCGGCTGTTCGGCGATGCCGACCGGATGCCGGTGGTGATCGAGGAGCACCTCGCGGTGCTGGAGTCGCTCGACGCGCGCGACGCCGATGAGGCGGTGCGGCGCCTTGAATACCATCTGCACCGCATCTTCAAACTCATCGAGCAGTTGCCGGAGCGCTACCGGCAGTACGTGGCGGACTGACGCTCCGGCAAACGCCCCTATTCGCCTTCGAACAGGGCCGTGGTGATGTAGCGCTCGGCGAACGAGGGGATGATCACGACGATCAGTTTCCCGGCACTCTCCGGCCGGTGCGCGACCTTCAGCGCCGCCGCCAGCGCCGCCCCCGAGGAAATGCCGCCCGGAATGCCCTCGGTGCGGGACAGCCTTCGGGCGGCGGCGAAACTCTCCTCGTTCGAGACCTGCACGATCTCGTCGGCGAGGCTGAGGTCGAGAATTTCCGGCTTGAAGCCGGCGCCGATGCCCTGGATCGGGTGCGGGCCCGGCTTGCCGCCGGACAGCACCGGGCTCGCCTCCGGCTCCACGGCCACCATGCGCAGGCCGGGCTTGCGCGGCTTCAGTACCTGGCCGACGCCGGTCAGCGTGCCGCCGGTGCCGATGCCGGAGACGACGATGTCCACCGCGCCTGCCGTGTCGTGCCAGATCTCCTCGGCCGTGGTCTCGCGATGGATCGCCGGGTTGGCCGGGTTGCCGAACTGGTTCGGCGTGACCGCTCCGGGGTGCTCCGCCAGCAATTCGTTCGCCCGCGCGATGGCACCGCCCATGCCCTTCTCGCGCGGGGTCAGCACCACCTCGGCACCCAGATGCGTGAGCATTTTCCGCCGTTCGACAGAAACGCTTTCCGGCATCGTCAGAATGAGTCTGTAGCCACGCGCAGCCGCAACGAACGCGAGGCCGATGCCGGTGTTGCCGGAGGTCGGCTCGATGATGGTGCCGCCGGGTGCCAGCTTGCCCTGCTCCTCCAGCGCCAGGATCATGGCAACGCCGATGCGGTCCTTGACGCTGGCGATCGGGTTGAAGAATTCCAGCTTCAGCGCAAGGTCGGCCTTGAGGCCTTCCTCGGCGGCGATGCGCGGGATGCGCACCAGCGGGGTATTGCCGATGGTCTCGGCGATGCTGTCGTAGATGCGGCCGCGCAGCGGGCGGTCGAACACCAGTTTCTTATGGGTTTCCGTGCTCATGGCGACGTCTCCACGCTGGAAGTGCGTGCGCTATTTGGTGCGCCACGATCTTCTGTGCAACGGATCGCTCATGCGCCGCCGTGGTTTGCGACGCAGCCTCAGTTCGCGCGCACGCTCGCGAGGAAGCGCCCGACCTCGGTCTGCAAGGTCGAGGATTGCTGTGCCAGGTCGTTGGCGGCGGTCAGCACCTGGCCAGCCGAACTGCCGGTCTCTCCGGCCGCCGCGGTGACGCCGCCGATGCCGGCTGACACGGCGGCGGCATTGCGCGAAACCTGCTCGACGTTGCGCGAGATCTCCCGAGTCGCAGCGCCCTGCTGCTCCACCGCAGCGGCGATGGCTGCCGAGATCTGCTCGAGGCTGGTGATCACCTGGGCAATGCCGGTGATCGCTCCCACGGTACCGCGCGTTGCGTTCTGCATGGTGGCGATATGTGCCCCGATCTCCGTCGTCGCCTTCGCGGTCTGTGCCGCCAGCGCCTTCACCTCGCTCGCCACCACGGCAAAGCCGCGGCCCGCATCGCCTGCCCGCGCCGCCTCGATGGTCGCATTCAGCGCGAGCAGGTTGGTGCGTCCGGCGATATCGCTGATCAGTTGCACCACGCTGCCGATCTGCTCGGCCGATCCGGCCAGGTCTCCGACCTGACGCACGCTGTGCTCGGCGTCGAGCACGGCGTGCTTGGCGATGGTGGCGGCGCGCGCCACCTCGCGGCTGATCTCGTTGATCGAACTGCTGAGTTCCGTGGCGGCGCCTGCGACATTGGCGACGCTCTCGGTTGCCGCGTGCGCTGCGCCGGCGACCGATCCGGCCTCGCCGGCGGTGCGTTCTGCAGTACCGGAAAGCGTCTCGGCCGAGGCCTGCATCTGCGCGGCCGCGTTGCCCAGGGCCGCGATCACGCTGCTGGTGGCCGCCTCGAACCGGTTGGCGAGGTCGTGCAGGGCCGCGCGCTGCTTGGCATCGGCCTGGCGCTTGTTCTCCTCCTGCTCGGCGGAGAGGGTGCGCACGCGCTTCAGCCCGTCGCGAAACACGCCGAGCGACTCGACGATCGCGCCAAGTTCGTCGCGGCGGCGCAGGCTGTCCGTTGCCACCTCGGTATCGCCCTCGGCAAGGGCGGAGGTGGCCGCGGCGATGCGGCGGATCGAGCGGATCGTCATCAGGGCCAGGGCGAGCGAGATCAGGATCACGAGTGCGAAGGATGTCGCCGTGACGGCCACGAAGATGCCGCGCGTGGCGGCGGCGGCGGCGTTGGCCGCGGCGGCGTTGGCGCGCGACGCCTCGTTCACCTTGCCCGCCATGCCGGCCAGCGCCGTCCGCATCTCGCGAAAACTGGCATCGAACGGTTTCAGGAACGACACCGCCGAGTTGAAGTCCACCTCCAGCATCTGCGCCACCCAGTCGATGCCGCCCTTGTACTTGTCGACCTCGGCGATCAGCGCGGTGACGGCTTGCTTGTCCTGCTCTCCTGCGAAGCGGTCGCGATACTCCGCGAGTGTCTTGCTCACCTCCTGCAGCCGCTGGTTCAGTCCCTTCAATTCCTCGTCCGCGTTCAACCCCTGCGTCTGCGCGGCCTGCAAGGCCAGCAGGTGGAACATCTGCCCGTTGATCTCCACCACGCCGCTGGCGGCCCGGTTCAGCAGGTCGCCGGCCTCCTTGTCGCGCACCAGCCCGTCGATGGTGGCGGATTGGTCGCCGATGCGGCTGACCCCCTGCCAGGCGAGCAGACCGAGCGCCGCGAGCGCGAGCGCCGGGCCAAGACTCAGCTTGACCATGAACGGCCAGTCGCAGAGGCGGAACAATCGGCGCATCGACGGTCTTTCTCCTCCGGGGAACCGCAGCCTAGAAGTGAGCCGTGAGCGAAGCGATAACGCGCCGCTCGACAGGTGACCCTGCGGACTCGACGATGCGGTTCTGGGCGAGTTGCTGCCCGCTGAGCGCGACGCTGATGGTCTCCGTAAGTTTGTAGCCGACGCGGGCGTTCAGCGTGATGAAGTCGTGGATCATGACCGGCACCAGATAAGCGCCGCCGCCAGCCGAGCTGTAGTCGAGGTAACTCGACTGCCACTTGGCCTGCGCGTCGAACTCCCACTTGCCGATGCTGTAGCCGCCGCCGACGATCACGGCGTGGACGGGCGAGCCCTGCTGGAAGTTGAGATCGACGGTCGGCACCACGCCTTTGTTCACGGTGAGATGGTCGGACACGCTTGCCAGCGCATAGCTCGCTTTCCACCGGAAGCCGGACTCGGAATGACCCCGGATGCCCAACTCCGCGCCGACGTCGACGCTGTAGCCAACATTCTCCGAGAGCGCCAAAAGCTGGCCATTGACGAGAGAAAACGGCATGCCAAGGGCGTCACTGAGCACGTTGTCCTCGCGCTCGTAGAACAGCGAGGCGCGGACCGTGGAGGAGATCGCTTCGAGCGACCTGTCGTAGCTGATCTCATAGTTGGAAACCGCGGAGACATTCAGGTTCGGCGTGCCGGACTCGATCACCGGCCCCTCGGCGATCTGGAGCGCGAAATCCACCAGACTGGGCAACTGCACGCCCCTTGCCGCGGTGAGGCGTACTGTGTCCGCATCGGTCACTTTGTAGACCAGCCCGGAATTGTAGCTGATCGCCGTCAGGGTCTTGTTGTCGTAGGAGGCCTGCGTCAACCCGGAGCCCGGCAGCACCGTGCCAGGATGATTGAGCGTGACATAGTCGAAGCGCGCCGCGTTGGTCAGCGACAGGGTCGGGGTGATGTCCCAGTTCCACATCGCCGATCCGGCATAGACGTCATATCCGGCCCCGCCGTTGCCGCCGAACAGCGCCCCAGTCACCGCGTTGTTGCGATATTCCAACCCGAGGCGGATCGTGTGGTCGGTGCCGAGCTTCACGAGATCGCTGGCCTGGACGACATAGACGTCGTTGCGCCAATCGGTGCCGGTTGGGGAAACGAGCATTTCATTGCGATACGCGTTGAGGCCGACTGTGCCGATCGGCGTATCGGCCACCACGCCAGCCTGTACCGAGTTGAGGCGGTAGAAGAAATTGAGCTGGTCACCGGTGCCGCCGTCCGCCAGACCCTTGGCGCCACTGTCCGAGGCGGAGAGGCTCATTTCCACGTCCGGGGTTATCTGGTATCTGCTGTCGGCGCTGAGCGAGCCGCGCGTTGGCGTCACGGGATTCGGCGCTCCCGCATTCGTTTCGAATTCGTGCGCCACGTAGCCGCCGGCGGAGACGCGCAGCCCGGCCGTGTCGTAGGCATGCACCGTGGTGACAACCGAGCCCTCGGCGAGGCTCTGCGTGCCGGTGCGCGCGGTGACCGCGTTGACGTTGTCCTTCAGCGGGTCATAGGTGATGATGTTGATCACGCCGCCCACCGCGTTGAAGCCGAACAGCGCGGAATTCGGCCCCTTCACCACCTCGATCTGGCGGATTTCGTCCAGTTCCACGGGAATGGTCTGCCACGCCACGTAGCCGTAGTCGTCGAGGTAGACCTGCCGCCCGTTGACCAGCACGAGCAGGCGCGGACTGTTCGGCGAATTCATGCCGCGGACCGAGACGCTGGCCGAGCTGAAGCTGTTGCGGCGTACGTCGATACCGGCGACGAAGTTCAATATGTCCGGGATGTTGTCGGCCCCGGACCGGCGGATGTCGTCCTGGGTGATGATGTCCATGTCCGCCGGAACTTCGCTCACCTTCTGCGGCTTGCCGGTGGCCGACGTGGTGACCGGTTCGCCGAACAACTGCTCCAGCGCGCCGTAGTCGACGCCCTGGGCACGCGCCGCGCCGGCCCCAAGGGCGAGCAGGGAAGCGCCGGCCAGCAGCGCCAGCCGCCCGAGACATGTCATTGTCATTTTCGAGGAAACCCCGGATCAGATTTCATGGATCATCATGCGGAAGGCGGAGCCGAAGCCGACGCCGGTCGCTTCCGCAGCGGCGTGGCTCAACGTGATGTCCACCTTCGGGTCGGAGCGTACGCTCATCACGCAGTGGCCAGCCTTGACCTGCTCCGCGTCGGCGGTGACGCATGGGATGTGCTGCGCTTTCGCCGCCGCCATCACGGCGTCGCCTGCGGTGCCGGTGGTGGCGATCAGCGCTGCAAGACCGGTGACGCTGCCGACACTGGCGAGTTCGACGAGCTTGGCCTTGAAGACCGACGAGCCGCCTTTGACGCCGTCGCCAAACGCGGCGACGATCGCGTCGGCCTCCGCCTTGGAGGCGGGCGCGTAGACGATGCCGACGGTGGCGTCGTGCGGCGGCGGATCGAGGAAGCCGAGCGCGCGGCCGACGATCTGCACATCCTTGGCGGTGAGCTGGTCAGCTTCCGCAGCGCCTGGATGGAGGGCTGCCAGCATGCCGCCGATCGCCACGACGCCGGCGAGCGCGCAGATACGGGAGCAGATGGAACGCGGCATTGGCCCTCCGGCACTGGGGAGGCCGCAACGGGCGGCGTGCCGGAGTTTGTTGCGCCAACATACTAATCAAACATGAAGGCCGCGTGCCGAAAATCGGCACAGCAACGGAAAAGCCCCCGTCAGCCCACCCTGGCCCGGGCGATGGCGCGCCAACGTTGCAGATAAGCCACATGTTCCGGCCCAGCCGGCGCCCACCGGCTGGCCGTCAGACCCGCCGCGGCGGCGGGCCGCGCGGACGCGGCCGCCCGGTTGCCGCCGGTTCAGCCGCGCGGAACGAGCGCCAGCAGCGCCAGAATCTCGAACATCATCTGCGCGCCGACCTGCGCGGTCACGGTCGTCGCATCGTATTGCGGCGCCACCTCCACCACGTCGCCGCCGACGATGTCGAGCCCGGCCAGCCCGCGCAGGATGCGCTGGCCTTCGCGCGGCGTCAGGCCGCCCACTTCCGGCGTGCCGGTGCCGGGCGTGAACGCCGGGTCGATCGCGTCCACATCGAAGCTGACATAGACCGGCCCGTCGCCCACCACCTCGCGCGCCTTCGCCACCACCGCGTCCACGCCCATCGCATCGACCTGCTCGGCGTGGATCACCGTCATGCCGGTCTCGAACGAGAACTCCCACAGATACTCGCCGCCGCCGCGGATGCCGATCTGGATGGTGCGCGACGGGTCGAGGACACCGTCGAGCACGGCCTGACGGAACGGGCCGCCATGGTGGAAGCGGCTGCCCTCGTAAACGCCGCTGGTGTCGCAATGCGCGTCGATGTGCACGAGGCCGACCGGCCGGTCGCGGCCGATCGCGCGCAGGATCGGATAGCTGATCGAGTGGTCGCCGCCGGCCGACAGCGGTTTTACGCCGGCCGCGACCACCCGGGAAAAGTACGCCTCGATGTCCTCGTGGCTCTGTTCCAGGCTGAAGCGGGAGCGGAATGGCACGTCGCCGACGTCGGCCGCGTCCAGTTCCGCCAGCGGCGCGATGCCGTGGGTGTGGTGGAACGGCCCGATGCGCTCGACATTGCGGATCGCCCGTGGCCCGAGGCGGCAGCCGGCGCGGTTGGTGACGGCAAGGTCCATCGGCACGCCGACCAGCGCCACGTCCAGCCCGCCGAAATCGGCCTTCTCCGCCGCGTCCGGCCGGTACGGCGCACCGATCAGCGTCGGGATGCCCGCGTAGGGGAACGTGCGCCGACCGCTGCTTTTGAACGCGAGGTTGGACGCCTTGCGGAACGCCTCGCCCTCGGTCTGGTGCGGCTGGTCGTTGGTGAATTTCTGGCGCCACGCGGCGAGCTTGTCGGGGTCGATCATGGTCGCATCAATCCATGTGAAAGACTTCCGGCAGCGGAATCGCCACCGGCACGGCGCCGTCGTAGCGCATGATGTCACGCATGAATGCCCACCACCGCTGCATCACTGCCTCGTTGGGCAGCTCCGCCATGCGGTGATCGTCGGTCCGCTCCAGATAGGCAAACAGAATGTTCGTATCCGGATCGAGATAGATCGAATAGTTCCGGATCCCCGCATCGGTGAGCAGGCGCGACAGTTCGGGCCAGATCTCGTCGTGCCGGCGCTTGTATTCGTCGCGTTGGCCGGCATTGAGGAACATCTTGAATGCGAAACGCTGCATGGTCGCCCCTTCGCGCGGACTGATCGACGGGTTATCCCAGCCGTCCTGGGCAACGGCAAGCGGGGCGGACGAAAATGCGATACGCGGGCAAGGTGGCGATCGTGACCGGCGGCGGTCAGGGGATTGGCCGGGAGACGTCGCTGCGGCTGGCGTCGGAAGGAGCGGCGGTGCTGGTGAACGACATCGTCGCTGGCCGCGCCGAGAGCACCGTGGCCGCCATTGCCGCGGCGGGAGGCAAGGCGGCGGCCTTCGTTGGCTCGGTCGCGGAAGCGACGGACACCGAGGCGCTGGTGGCCGCGGCCCTCGAACGCTTCGGCGGCCTCGATGTGCTGGTGAACAACGCGTATTTCCTGGTCGCCTCCACCCTCGAAGGCAACACGCCGGAGAATTGGAACAGCGAGTACGACGTGACGCTGAAGGGCGCGTTCCTCTGTGCGCGCGCGGCGCTGCCCCATTTCGTGGCACAGACGCGCGGGGCGATCGTCAACATCGGGTCGGTGAACGGCTTGATGTATTTCGGCAATCCCGCCTACAGCGCTGCCAAGGCGGCGTTGCTGAGCCTCACACGGTCGCTCGCGGTGGAATACGGCCCGAAGGGCGTGCGCACCAACATGGTCAGCCCCGGCACGATCCACACCGAGTCACCGGCCTGGGTCGAGCGGCAGCGGCGCGACCCGGACGTGTTCCGCAAGCTCGCGCGCTGGTATCCGGTCGGCCGGGTCGGCCGCCCCGCCGACATCGCCGCTGCCATCGCCTATCTCGCCGCCGACGAGGCCAGTTTCGTCAATGGGACGAACCTTGTCGTGGACGGCGGGCTGACGGCGGGAATGCCGCTGATGGCGGAGGAGTTGTTGGCGGAGCGGGGCTGACCGCGCGGTGGGCAACGCCGGTGAACGCCGCCTGATGCGCGCGCGACAGCGTCGCCGCGCGTTCGGCGTCGCCGGCCTCGATCGCCTCCAGGATCGGCAGGTGGCTCGCCGCGACCTCGGCCAGCGGCAGCGGCGTCGCGTTCAGCGTGACCGCCGACTGCGTCTCGACCAGCAGCGAGGTCCATAGCGCCAGCAAGACGCTGTTGCCGGCCGCTTCCATGATGGCGCGGTGGAAGGCGACGCTGTGGCTCGCCACGCCGATCCGGTCGCCGACCGCCGCCGCCTCCCGCATCCCATCGCAGGCCTGGCGCAACGCCACGACATCGCCGGCCAGCCGGGGCGTGGCCAGCCGTGCCGCCGCCTCCTCGATGGCGCTGCGGGCGACGTAGATCTGCATCAGCGCCCGGGTCTCGAACGGGCAGACGAACGTGCCCTTGTGCGGCGCGGAACGTACCAGCCCGAGGCTCTCAAGTTCCCGCATCGCCTCCCGCACCGGCGCGAGGCTGGTGCCGAATTCTTCGGCAATGCGCAGTTCCACGATCCGCTCGCCGGCCGCGTAGTGGCCAGTCAGCACGCGCTCCACCAGGATCTCGCGCAGGCGCATGCGCAGCGTGACGCGGGCGAGCTTCGGCGTGGACATGGGGCGCCCTCGGGTTCGGCTTGACTTTCGATTTTCGATAATCGACCGTCAAGCCACGAGAACCCGTCAAGTTGGTTCCTGGAGGAAACATCATGTCCCATACACTCTTCGCCGACGTCACGGTGATCGACGGCACCGGCGCGCCGCCGTTCCAGGCCTCGGTCCTCGTCAGCGGCCAGCGCATCGCGGCCGTCACCCCCGCCGGGGCCCCCGGCGCGCCGCCGCATCCGGTCCCGGAGGGCACCGACGTCATCGACGGCACCGGCCTGACGCTGATGCCCGGCATGACCGAGGCGCACGCGCACCCGAGCTACCTGAACATCCCCAACCTGCACGCGCTCGGCGAGGTGCCGCCCGAGGAACACCTGCTGGAGACCATCAAGAACGTCAAAATCATGCTGGACGCCGGCTTCACCAGCCTGAACTCCGCGGCCTCCGGCAAGGCGCGCATCGACATCGTCGTGCGCAACTACATCAACAAGGGCGACATTCCCGGCCCGCGCATGCTGGCAGCGAGCCCGGAAATGACCGTCACCGGCGGCCTCGGCGACCCCAGCCTGTTGCATCTGCACCGCGAGACCTTTGCCGCGATCTGCGACGGGCCAGACGAATTTCGCCGCTATTCGCGGCTGATGTGCCGCGAGGGCGTCGATACGCTGAAGATCAACCCCTCCGGCGACGAGTTCGTGCCGTTCGCCCGCGCCGAACAGACCTGCATGAACGAGGCGGAGATCGCGGCGGTCTGCGAAGTCGCAAAAAGCCGCGACAAGCGGGTGATGGCGCATGCCCGGTCCTCCGACTCCGTGAAGATGTGCCTGAAATACGGCATCGACCTGATCAACCACGCGACGTTCGCCGACGAGGAGGCGATCGACGGGTTGGAGGCGGCCAAAGACCGGGTGTTCGTGATCCCGGCGATCGCCGTGCTGTGGACTGCGATGCACGAAGCCTCCGACTGGGGCATCACCCCGGCGATCGCCGAGGGCCTGGGGATGAAGCGCGAGGTCGAACTGGCGTGCCGCAAGATTCCGGAAATGCACAAGCGCGGCATCCGCATCCTGCCCGGCGGCGACTACGGCTTCGCCTGGAACCCGATCGGCAACAACGCCCGCGACCTGGAGTATTTCGTCGATCTGTTCGGCTTCTCGCCGATGGAGGCGATCGTCTCGGCGACCAAGCTCGGCGGCCAGTTGATGATGCGCGGGCATGAACTCGGGCAGATCCGCCACGGCTACCTCGCCGACCTGCTGCTGGTGGACGGCGACCCGCTGGCCGACGTGCGCATCCTGCAGGATCGCAAACGGCTGCTCGGCATCATGAAGGACGGCGCGTTCTACAAGCGCCCGGCGGCACGGGCCGCGGCGCAGCGGCTGGCGGCGGAATAGGCTGGCACGGCGGGCGGGCGGCGCACCGGCCGCCCGCTATTTGGCCGGCGGGAACGGCCAGCTTTTCACCAGATCGGTCGTGCCGTCGTGGTGCGCGATCAGGTAGCTCGCCCCGGTCTCCAGCGGCATGCCGGCCATCTGGCTCGCCTGCGGCCCGCCGTCGTGGAACCACACGAACGGCGCGGCGAGCAGGGTCTGCATGTCCTTCTCCCGCCAGCCCACCGGGTAGCCGCGCGCAGCATCGCGCGGCAGGCCGCTTTCGGCCAGCAGATGCAGCGGCGGCGAGCCGGCAATGAACGCGACCGCCGGCACCGGCGGCCCGAATTGCCGCCGCGGCCCGCGCGCATCGCCCGACTGCAACTGGTAGCGCACCACCGCGAGGTTCGCGAGATCGCCGCTGGCATCGTCCGGATCGATCAGGGTGATCTGCGGCGCCGGGCCGATCAGCCCGGCGACATCCCGCGCCACGGCGCGCAGATAGGGCGTGTGCGAGGCGCGCGGCGTGTCGACGCGCAAATAACGGACAGAAACGATCGGCAGCGCCAGCGCCAGCACCGGGGCGGCAAGGCACAAAATCCGCCCGGCGGGCTGCTCGCTCCAGAGTCGCGGCGGGATCAGCGGGATGGCGCCGACCACCAGCGCCGGCCCCACCTGCACCATGAAGCGCCAGAAATCCTTGGCCCCGGCGGCTTCCGCAACCGTGTAGTCGGCGACAAGATACAGCACGACCAGCGTGGCAATCTTGCCGAGCCCGAGCACCGCGCCCATGACCACGCCAGAGCGCTGAAATGGCGTGAACATTTCCGGCGCCTCGGCGATCGCCAGCGAGAAGCCGACGAGGATGCCGAGCAGCGCGAAATAGCCGATCTTGCCAATGGCAACATACAGCATGCTCCACAGCGTCGCCGGCAAGGTGGCCCAGTGCCAGGCGCTCGGCGCCAGCACGGCCAGCGCCTCATCGGGGATCTGCACCACCTGGTACTCGCGCCACACCAGCGCCACCAGCAGCGCCGGCGGCAGCATCAGCAGCAGCATTGCGGGCGTGACCCGCCGGCCGACCTGCCGCTCCAGCGGTGTCGCCGCGACGGCGGCGATGAACACCAGCGCAAACAGCGTCATGCCGTCCTGGCGCAGATGCACCAGCGCGGCACAGCAGAAGCCGACCGCCGCGACCAGCAGCAGCCGTTCGTCGCGCGACTTGCGCGTCTCCGCCGAGAGCCAGATCACCATCGCCGCCGTCGCCACCGCGGTCACCGACCCCACCGAGCCGTCGTCGGCATTGGA
>Ga0302314_10001252_pt1 | contig 47514 bp, 53 predicted proteins | sample III_Palsa_N2_3_FD_200533 | JGI IMG/M metagenome (GOLD analysis project Ga0302314, IMG submission 200533) | Peat permafrost microbial communities from Stordalen Mire near Abisko, Sweden - III_Palsa_N2_3 | ecosystem: Environmental > Terrestrial > Soil > Palsa > Peat permafrost | place: Sweden...
AGGGTGTAGCTCGGATGCGGTGAGGTCGCTTTGTTAGACGGCGAGTTGGAATCGGTGCTGGTCGGCGTGGGGATGGACACGTTCGATCTCTCGCGTGCGGTGGAACCGCCAGTACTCGTCGAAGTCGCCGTTGCTGATGATCGCTCGCAGGGTGAGGACGGCTTCGGCGCCGGGGACGCTCCACCGTGACCCTGTGATCGCCAGGCGGTCGGCGATGAGGTGCCGGCAGGCTCCCTCGACGGCTCCGCTGGCGATGGGCCAGCCCTCGGCGAGGGCGGTGTCGTAGCCGAGGTAGTCCTTCTTGTTCTCCAGGTACCGGCAGGCGGCATCGGCGGCCGAGCGCTGGTCCTTCGTCAGGTTCCGCTGGTCGGCCTGGGTGCCGATCGCGGTGACGACGTCGCCGGCGCGGCCGTTCAGCAGGGCGGCTGCGTGGGTGGCGACCCAGGTCTCGGCCGCGGGGTCGGTGGCGGTGTGGAAGCAGCGGGACGCCGCCCACAGCTTCTCGAGCACGTGGACGATGTCGAGGACGATGTGGACGCTCACGCCGCGCCGGGCGGCTTCGGCGTGGATGAGGTCGAGTTGGTGGCAGGCGCCGTCCACCAGGACGATCCAGGGGCGGGCGTGCAGGGGGTCGCGGGATTCGGCCTGGTCGAAGGCGGCAGCCACGACGTCGGCGGCGTCCTGCGCGAGGGAGGCGGTCAACCATTTCCTGCTCGCCTTGGGTCCCGGGCGCGGGACACGCTGTCCGGTGCGGCCGCCGGGCGGGGCGATCACATCGTGCGGGCGGCGCACCGATGGTGCCGCGTCGTAGACCACGGCGACGGTGGCCATGCGTTTGCGGTTCGCCTTCTCGCCGCCGGCCAGGCGGGTGCGGAAGGTGTGCCGGGCCTTCTCGGCGGCCTTGCGGGTGTGCTCGCGCAGGTCCTCGGGCCGCATCACGACCCCTTTCCCGTCCACGGAGAGCACCAGCAGCACCCCGGGGGCCGCGGGTTCGGGCAGGCGGGAGGTGTAGAACGCGGCGGTGTCCACGGCGGCGGCCCGGACCAGGGCTTCGAGCTGGCGTTTCCCGCAGACCTGGCCGCAGGTGCGGGTGACGGCCTCCAGGGCCTGGTCGAAGGAGCCGCGCACCGCCTCGATGACGGCCAGTTTGCGCAGGCCCAGGCTGCAGCGCTCCCCGGGTAGTGCGAGGGCGGCGTCGGCCGGGTGCAGCGCGGTGCGTCCCGGGGCGCGCAGCGCGCACCGGGGCACCGTGACCGTGCCGACGACGGTCGCCAGCAGGCGCCGGTGTCCGGTCTCCAGGCGGCTGTGCCCCTCGAAGACGTCGGCGCGCCGGGCGGGGGCGAGCGCGCCAAGGGTCGCGGCTTTCCGCTGTTCACGCAGGTCGAGGAAGCCCTGCAGGAGCAGGCGCTGCATCTCCCGGCCGCGGGTCGCGATCATCTCCTCCAGGGTGTCGTGGCAGGCGGTGAGTGTTTCGGGCCTGGTGAGGTCGGCGATGAGGGAAGTGAAGGAAGAAAACGCGGCTGCAAACGGGTCAGCCGACGCGCAGGGGTCGTAGTGTTCCATCGGGCTCTCGCTTCCGGCGGATTCATGGACGTCGCACTCCCGAATCTAGGAAGCGGGGCCCCTCTTACCGACCCGCGCTCGGTGGCACGGCCCCGGCCGGCATGTGCGCGGGTGTGCGCCCCCGCCCCGGCCAGGAGCGATCGCAGGCGAACAGGCCCGGCCCGTCCTCGGTGATCCAGCAGCGCTCGGTCAGCCGCTTGAGCTTCGAGCGCAGTCCTTCCACCTTCGAGGCGTCCGGCGGCAGGCCCAGCGCGGCCGCGATGTGCTTGGCCCGCATCGGACGCACCGCGTCCGTCAGCAGTTCGACGATGTCCCGGTAGGACTGCGGCAGCTCCGACAGCGCCCGTCCCTCTCTCCACCGGGGAACCAGCAGCACCCCGACCGGCGAACCCCGCCCCGCATCGGGACCCTCGGCGTCCTCCGCCGGCCCCGGAGCACCACCAGCCCCCGGCCCCGGCCGCTCACCAGCGGTAGAGAAGATCTCCGTCATCGTCTCCCGGGTGACCTCCAGCCGCGACAGCCGCCGCTGGTGCCCGGCCAACTCATCGTGCAGTGCCGCGAGTTCGGCCTCGATCTCCGCGATCCGCTCCCGCGCCGCCCGCTCCCGCCACTCGATCTCCTCCAGCCACGATGCCACCGCTCTCACCCCGCAAGACCGTCGCCGCCCGCCCAACAACGACGATCCAGCAGCTGACCGCCTATCAGCAAGAGGACAAGGTCAGCGATCTCACCGCATTCGAGCTACACCCAACGACGAATGCTGGTCTCCGAGAACATGTCTCGGAGACCAGCAGTTCTCGCCGTATACGAGGCGGATCGCGCAAATGTTCTTTCCTGCATGAGGTGTTCGCCTGCTGGACCACTCGCGCACCTGCCTCTAGCATGACAGCGGCCGAGGGGTCTGACTGCGTAAGGTCAGCGGGGGGCGGACGAATGGACAGCGTGGATGGGATCGCGGTTCCGCGGTCACGTGGCGGAGAGGGTGGCAATCACCTGGTCCGGCCAGTCGGGCAGGTGGGTGCGGCGCTGGAAGCGGTCCTGGACGCCACGGCAGACGTCGACTTCGAGGGGGACGCGCGGCTGCTGCTGACCGGGCCGTTCTACCCGGACGCGCCCGCACTGGCGCGACTGCCCACGTGTGGCGTTCCAGAGGACGGAATACTCGAGCCCGAGGGGCGGATCGTACCGGCGACCCGCTCGATGGACAGTTTCCTGCGCGGCTCGCTCACCTATGGCAATCCGCCCGTCAACCTGCTGACACACTTCGCCGGCTCCGACGCGTTCCATGAGCGCTTGACCGCAATCGTCGAGGAAGCGACGCTGCTGCCGGTCACGCTCATGGTGACCGGGGTTCTCTTTCCGGACGGCTACGGCTCCGTGGCCGTGCGGATACACGCGCCGGAAGGGTGGGACAAGGTACGGCGAGAACGGTTCATTGACGGCTTCGGCCCGCGCGGGCGGGACGAGATCGTCGACCGTCTGCGCGACGAACTGCTGCCTGCGTTAGCCTCGATGTCCACGCGCTGCCTGCAGGGGCCACCATGCACGACCGTGCTCCCCTACTTCAACCTCACCTATGCCGGCGGCACCGCGCATCCGGCGCCCGGGCGGGCGATGCTGGCCGATAGGCTGCGGCCGCTGATCTACCCGCGCACGGCGGCGCCCATCGCGTCCGCCTCCACCTGGATGGAAGAGTTCTTCTATCCGGGATACGCCTTCTTCCTGCTGGCCGCCCGGGATCCGCGGGACACACTGGACCAGCTCGAGCACCTGCTGATGCAGCTGAACGTGCACTACGCACGCTTGGAACGCACTGCGGGTGCTGCGGATCGGATGATTCGCGAGTCCACCCTGGATGAGGACCTGGAATTACTCGTCGCCCTGGAACGGCAGTTGCGCGCCGACTACCAGTCGCTGGTGCGGCCCACCTTCAGCTACGACTTCCACGTGCTGAAGCTGCGCGACAGCGTGCTGTCCGCCTGGGAGACCGACAAGGTGCGTGAGCGCACCGACACCCTCTTGGAGATGGCGCGGCACGCAGTGGAGCGCCAGCTGGAGCGTGACCAGGCACAGCGGGTCAGGCGGGTCAACCTCGCCGTGACCATGGTTGCCATCCTGAGTTTCGTCGTGTGCGTGGACGCGGCGGTGGACCTGTGGTCCAGGTTCTTCGGATAGGCATGTCGCGTGAGGACCGGACCACGGTCGGACGAGGGCGAGAGCATTGAATGAGAGTGAGGTCGGGCCAGTGGACGTGCTCATCTGTGTCGCGGACGGGTTGATCTACGAAGGGCTCGACTACGCCGACCGGATCGAGCAGCGTTTGACCGGAGCCGGGCTCGACTGCGCGCGCTATGACCTGACGGACCCGGCGCCGTACCGGCCGCGGCCCGAACTGGCGTACGTCTTCACCGGCGGGCAGACATCGGTGCACGCGGACGTGGCATGGATGCGGGCGGCGATCAGCCTGATGCGGGATCTTGTGGCGGAGGCCGATCGCGGCGGGCCCGTCGTGATCGGAGTGTGCCTCGGATCGCAGGTGATCGCCGAGGCACTACGGCCCGACTCGATCATCGCGACGTCAGGAATCGAGGTGGGACTGACACCCGTGTACGGGGCGGAGCACGGCGACGGCGAGGTGGGGGTGGTTCCCTCGTTCCACTACCAGGCGATTGCGCCGCGGATCGATGAGGTCGCCGGCGTTCGCGTCGAGTACCGCAATACCCACACCGCCGTCCAGGCCCTGAGCTATGGCGAGCGCGTCTTCGGCTGCCAATTCCACCCCGAACTCAGTCCCGAGGACATACGCCGGCTGATCGACTTCAACGCAGACGTCATCGCGGAGTGGAACGGGAACGTCGCGGCGGCGCACGATTCGGTGGGGCGACATCAGGAGGCACTGCCGGAAGACCTGTTCGACCGGATGGTGACGGACCGGATCCGGCAGGCAGCCGACTGACACGGCAAAGAGGGTCGAGGGGTCGAGTTGCTTGCCCTCGACCAGGTTGAGGGGCTTCAGCTGCGCGCGGAGTACGAAATGACGCCCTGCCGCCATCGGCGGCGGGTCCTGCGGGCTGTACTGCTTCAAGGACACGGTGCTTGAGACAGCGGGCCGACGTGTGCGCAGTTTTTCGCGAATGCCGTCAACGGCGGGGTGACGGCGGTGTCACTCCCCCGTCACCCCGCGCACCTCAACGACGGTCGCATCGGCCGCGACCCCGGACGCCCTCGTCCCCGCGCATGGACCAGGTCAGCGGGGCATGGGCGCCAAGGACCCGTGCCGAGCGATCAATTCCGCGAGCCGGACCCGTAAGTGGAAATTAGTTGGAGGCCGTGTCAAAGCCGCCGGAAACGCTCTTGTCGGTCCAGGTGAGGGAGGCCTCGCCCGGGCTCGCCTGGGCGGTGCCGCTGCTGAAGTGCTTCGCACCGTAGCCGACGGCGCCGTCAGCGTCACCACTCGAAGACTCGTCGAAGCCTCCGAAGGCGCGCTCGTCGGTCCAGGTGATGGAGGCGTCATCACGGCCTGCATGGGCGGTGCCGCTGGTGCAGTGCTTCGCGCCGTAGCCGACGGCGCCGTCAGCGCTGGCACTCGTCGCCGTACCGGCGACCGCGACAGTCGCGAGGGCAAGGCCGATCATGGCGGTGCGAATTCGCATAGGTATTCCCTTCTCCAGCGGGCCGCTGATTAAGGCCCGTCATGTCGAAGACAATCCACCATCTGACACCGAATCAGTAAGTAGTATACGAACGTTTCCACTCTGATGGGCGTACCGTGACGCACGTCTGGTGGCTGACCATCACCCCATTGCCCCGGTCCACGCGAGGGCTACGGTCGACGCACGGCGCGCAGCACGGCGGTCACCAGCGGCAGGGTGAACGCACCGGTCGAGGTCTCCGGTTGGCTGTCCAGGAAATCGTGGATCGCGGCAAGCGTCCTGGCGCGCTCGGCCTCCTCCATCAGGAGGAACCGCGAGGTGGTGGCGATGGAGGCGACCAGCTCGTCGGCGGTCCGCACCTGCTCGTTGTCGAACTCGCCGCCCTCCATCGGGGTGAACCAGTCGCTGCCCGTATGCAGCACGTACTGCTCGCTGCCCTCCTGCGGGGCTTCCCGCCACAGCGACAGTGTCGTCCTGTTCTTGGTGATCCCGGCGAGCCCGGCGATCCAGCCGACTCGGTCGTCCTCAACGTTCCACAGGCCGGCCAGCACGCCACCGGGCCTGAGCACCCTGCCGATCTCCGGCAGTGCTCGATCCAGGTCGAACCAGTGCATCGCCTGACCGCACAGCACCGCGTCCACGCTCTGGTCCGGCATCGAGAGCGCCTCGGCGCTGCCTTCCAGGGCTCGTACGTCGGGCAGCCGGCGGCGCAGCTCGGCAAGCATCTCCGGGTCCGGCTCCACCGCGACGACATCGGCGCCGAGGCGGGCGAGCTCGCCGGCCAGGATGCCGGTTCCGGCGCCCAGGTCCAGGACCCGCAGCGGCTGAGAGCCGCTGACCGGTGCCAGGCACCAGCGGATCGCCGATTCGGCGTAGCCAGGGCGGTACTGCGCGTACTGCGGGGCAATCGCGCCGAATGATGAGGCACGCCGGGTTCGGTCATCTGGCGCTGTCTCCGCGCCCGGTCGGTCCTGTCCAGTTTCCACGTGGCCATGCTATGACGCGTCAGGCGCAGCCTGCGGCCGGCCAGAGGGAGAGGTCACTGTGCGGGCGACAGCTCTGCCTGCCTGCGGCGCCAGGAGATCCATTCCCGTGTCTGCACCGAGCCCCCGAGGCCGACCGGAAGGCCCCGGCGGAAGACGAGCAAGCCGAAGCCCGCGAAGATCAGGCCACCCGGGACCTGCCCCTCCGGAGCACTCCATCGGCTGCTCTCCATGACCGGCAGGTCCTGGATGGTGCTCGGGCCACCCGGATCGTAGACGACAGAGAGGCGGTCGCCGACTGCAACCCCGTGCGGAACGGCCTCGACCCATTCCTGCTGCTGGATACCGCTGCGGTCGCTGAAGGAGACCAGGGCGTTGTCGCTGTTCTTGAGGACCTGGACCTGTTCGATGCCGGCCGTGGTCCGCACACCGTGGGAGTCGAGCTGCCAGGCCTGGATCTCGGTGGCGGCGCACGATGCCCAGATCGCCACACCGCCGAGAACGAACAGGGCCGCGACCAGCCGACGTATGGCGGGGCGACCGGGGACCTCCTGGGACTTCTTCATGCCCGCATCATCACAGGCGAGCACACGAGAGCCGCGAGCGGGGGCACGAGCACGGCCAACCCGTGGTGCTGACGTCCCGTTCCCGCGATCGTCTTCCACACCGTCGACATCCCACACGCAACGGTCGCCTCGGAGCCCTGGAGGCCGTTCCCGGTGCTGCACGGCGTACGCCGGGGGGCGCGTGGGTGCTGGCGTGCACCCTTGTCGCGGCGAGCCGTGCCGACCAGGATCGCCTGTGTACGGAGCCCTGCAATCTGCATCCGCATTCGCTCTTCTGGAGGACTTCCCATGTCGGACCCGCTCGTCCAGATCCAGATCAACGGCGCGTACCTCGTGATCATCAACCAGCAGGTCTACGCGGCGCTGCTGCCCACTCCTGGTCCGGCCACCTGGGTCGTCACCGCAGGCCCCGACGGCTCCTTCGTCTTCACCGACCAGGCGAGCGGCCTGGTCCTGAGCGATGCAGGCACGACCGCCGGCAGCGGCGTTTCGCAGCCGTCGCCCGCGATCATCGCCCCGGCGGGCTCCGGGCTCCCGGTCACCTCCTGGAGCCTGGTCCGGTTCTCCGACGACGACGGCGACGACGCCACCCCGCTCAAGGACCCGAGCCAGCTGGACAGCGGCTACTACACGATTCAGGACACCGGCTCGGGCAACTACCTGTTCCGCAACCGTATCGAGGACCGCAGCCTGATGCCCAAGTACGTCGGTCTGCAGGACCCCTCGCAGGGCCCGTACGAGCTCGTCGTCCAGGTCATCTCGAACTGAGTCCCACCGAGCCGCCGGCGCCCGGCCCGAGGAACGCACACCCCACGGGGCCCACAGAGCCTCGGGTCGGGACACATGACCAGGGCGGCCACCTTGCAGGGCGCAGCCGAGCAGCGCGAGGCGGCCAGGGCTCGCACCCCGGGTTCGGCGCGGTACGACCCCTGTGGAAGCGGAACGGCCGTTCGCACAGTGGCTACTGCTGCTCCCACTGCTCCTTGGTGATCTCATACCGTACGCCCCCGAGCTCGGAGCCCTCGATCATCTCCATGTCGGGGGGAGTGGGGATGTTGTCCGCGAGTGTCATGGCGAGCTTTTCCATGACCTTGCGCGAGCCGTGGTTCACGACCATCGTCTCGGCCCAGACCATGCGCACACCGAGCCCTGTGAACGCCTTGCTCAGCAGGCCCCGCGAGCCTTCGGTGGCATAGCCCTTGCCCCAGGCCGCCTGCCGCAGCCGGTAGCCGAGTTCGACTTCGTCCAGCGGGCCCTCCGACTCGGGACGCAGGATGAACCAGCCGATGAACGCGCCACCGTCCTTCTCGTGCGCGGCGAACAGTCCGAGTTCGCCGCCCCACTTCTCGTAGCCGGCGAGGATGTTCGGCACGTAGCGCTCGCGCACGACCTCCGGCGCGGTCGGCTCTCCGCCACTCAGGTACCGCATCACCGCCGGGTCGCTGTCCAGCTCGATCAGCAGGTCCGCGTCATCGGCAGTGAACCGGCGCAGGGCCAGGCGCTCGGTATCCAGGTAGGTGTCCACGTGGTCGATCATGCCTGAGGCAGGTCGGGCAGCTCAACGGGTTTTACCGGCAACGCCACTACCGACGCCCCGCTGCCGACGCCTCGGTCCGGGGCGCCAGGTAGGCGCGAGACCGCCCGGCCGGGGCAACCAGTCGCTTGGGGCGCGCGGGCGTTGCGCGCGCCTGCGCGTGTGGTGTGTCCGGGAGTACCGGCATGGGTGTGCCGGGCGGAGAGGTCAGGCCCAGAACTCGTCCGACGCCTCCATGTCCGCGACGCACTCGTCCAGGTCTGTGATCTTTTCTCCGACGATGCGGAAGACGATGCCGCCCGCCATGTCGATCTTCTTGCCACCGCGCTCGGCGCTGACCTGGTGGACGGACATCACATGGCCTCGGCCGTCGACGAACGCGTCGCGGAGCTCGACCCGAATGGTGCCGTTCGTCCGGGCGGCGAGCTGCCCGTAGTAGCCGAGGACCGCGTCGATCCCCTTCATGTCACCGGAGAGCTGGTGACTCCCGGGGACGTGGTGCGTACAGTCGGACGTCATCATCCCCCTGAGGGTGTCCACGTCCCCCGCCGAGAACGCCGCGTATCCCCGCCGGACCAGCGCTGCGTGCGGATGTTCGGCCATCGTCCTTCGCCACCTTTCGTCGGGCCTGGACTACCAGCCGGAATCAACCCTTCCACTCCGGAGGCGAGTCGGCCACCGGGTACGCCGCAGGTGAACGCCTGCTAGAGCATCTCGTCTTTCGACGTTCTGGCAAGGTCAGGCTGCCAGGTCGTCGCCAGCTCAGGTCCAGGTTTGGTGAACGGCGCGGATTTCGGCGTCGGTGGGCTGAGCCATGGATGCGTCCCACACTCGGGGCCGACTACCCGCCGCGCACTTCAACCGCTTGTCAGTGGACGGGTCTAGCGTGGGGGCCACAGGAGCCCAGCACCCAATAGGGGAACATGATGACGACTCTCGATAACCGCCCGAACACCGCCCTCCTCGTCATCGACGTGCAGCAGGGCGTCGTCGAAGGGGCCCACGAACGCAACTCGGTCGTCGCGAACATCGCCGGACTGGTCGACAGGGCCCGGGAGGCGCAGGTCCCCGTCATCTGGGTCCAGGACTCCGGCGGGAACCGTGAGCAGGGCAGCGATGCCTGGAAGATCGTCTCCGAGCTGACGCCGGCCGACGCCGAACCGCGCGTCGACAAGAAGTACGGCGATTCCTTCGAGGAAACGACGCTGGAGACCGTGCTGTCAGGCCTCGGAGTCGGGCGGCTCCTCGTCGCCGGTGCACAGACCGACGCGTGCATCCGCTCGACGCTCCACGGCGCGCTCGTGCGGGGCTACGACACGGTCCTCGTCAGCGACGCCCACACCACAGAGGACCTGACCTCGTGGGGCGCGCCGTCGCCTGACCTGGTCATCGCTCACACGAATCTGTACTGGTCCGACCAGGAGGCGCCGGGGCGGACGGCCGGGACGGTCGAGGCCAAGGACGTCGTCTTCGGCGCCGCGACTCGGTGACCGCCCCGGTGAGGCCATCGCTCTGTCGACCGGGCACTACGCCGCTGCGGGCGACCTGCACGAGCGAGCCGTGACGATCTTCCAGGACCTCCGTCACGACCGGGGTGCAAACAGCATGGGCGCGTTGAGAGCCGAGGGCGCCGAGCCCGACGCGGCGCTCGCTCTGCAACCGCCAGGCCCTGCGGCTCGCCCGCTGGACGAGGCCATGGCCTTGGAGGGCGCGGTCCGGTGCGTCGCGCGCACCGGTGGCCGCGCTGAGGCCCTGGTCGACCTTCGGCAAGCCGTCGCGGACCACCTGCGCATCGGAGTCGCCGAAGCCGTGGCGGCGTCCCTGTTCCTCGCCGCGCTGGGGGGCGAGGACCACGGCCATGGCGAGGCCGGATGGCACCCGTGCTTTGCGGTTCTTGATGGTCGATAGACCGGTGGACGGTGCGATCCGAGGTCCCCAGGCGAGCACGCCTGGGGACCTCCCGGCCGACGAAGGCCGGGCTTTCGCTGATCGCAGGCGTCCGCTCAGAACTGGATGATGTTCCGGTCCAGTGGCATCTCGTCGCGGTGCCGCCCAGCGAAAGGCGAGCAGGTGAGTGGCAACTCGCCGGTCGGCTGCAGGCCCAGGTTGTCGTCCCAGATCCGAGGGCGCACCTGGCCGATCACGGCAAAGCTGCGGAAGGTGAACGGCGGGCTGTCGGTCGGGAAGAACTCGCGTGTCGTCATCACCTGGAAGTGGAGGTGGGGAGTGGTGGAGTTGCCGCTGTTGCCGATCAGGCCGAGTGGTTGACCGGGCGTCACGCGGTCGCCGTACCGGGCTTTGACCGATCCGCGTTCCAGGTGCGCGTAGAGGAGGTAGCGGCCCGGGCCCACCTCCAGCGTGACATGGTTGCCGACGGTGTCCTGGATCGGCGGAATGGTCGGCGGCACCGGCGGCGGATTGTCGGCGAGCCCGTCCTGGACCTCGACCACGCGGCCTGCCGCCGCCGCCAGCACCGGCTGCCGGAAGCTCAGGTAGCTGGTCAGCCTGCCCGGATCACCCACCCAGGTCCTGTTGCCCGGTCCCACCTTGAACCAGTCGATCGCGAAGCGCTGGGGGACGTCCAGGACACCGTTGATCGGTGCCAGTCCGCGCCGGTGATGCGTGTTGTCGCAGCAACCCTCGCTCACGTACCACTGCCCGGGCAGGACCGGTGCCCGCAGGTCCAGAGGAGCGCGCGTCTGCAGGAAGGTGCGGGCGACCGTCGCCTGGAACGTTCGCACCTCGGCTCCGTCCGGGGACAGCACCGTGCCGTCGATCTCGTGCTCGATCTGCCCGGGGAGGCGCTTGGACGCATCGAGCGCGATGTCGATCCAGACGACCCACTGCGCCGAGCCGCCGAGCACCGGAGGGCCCGGCACCGCCCGCTCCACGTCCGAGCCCTCGCCGGGCAGAGGGCTGGCCAGCGGGTTGGCGGATCCGGCCAGCACGGATCCGTCCAGCGATGCCAGCTCGCCATGCGTCCGGGCATCGCGAACGGTGACCCGGTCGAGCCGGACGTCCGCTGCCAGGGCGTTGGTGACGAACAGTTCGTAGGAGAGGTGGATCTTCCCGTCCACCGCCTTCACCGGCCCGGGTGTGGTGATCAGAGAGACGGCCAGCGGGGTGAACGCCGTGCCCGGCGGCAGGGCGAGCGGCACGACGGCGTGGGCGGTCGGGATGGCGAGGGCGATCGCGCTCAACCCTCCCAGGGTCGCCTTGAGCAGTCGGCGGACCAGGCGATTCATCGGCAATCCGTTCGTGGATTCTCCCGGCTTCAGCCGGGGGAGGAAACGAACCTCCCGTGTCAGCGGTGCGGGAGGAGCCGATTCGCCCCTGGACGGACCGGCGTTGGGTGGGTGGGATTGGTCTCAACCCGGCTGATGGCGATCGCACAAGACCCGAAGCGGGCGACCGGCAGCCAGGAGGCTCAGGTCTGGTCGGTCGCCTGCTCGCTGGCGGGTTCGCATTGGCATGGTTCCTCTGTAACCCACTCGTCGCGCACCCGCATGGCGCGCCACGCCCGTGGCCGTGCCGCGACCAACCGAACGGAGGACAACCCGCCAGGGCCCGGGCGGTGCCTGCGACTCCCCCGCGGGGTGGGGCTCGGGCACCTCCTCCGCAGCCTCGGCCCTTTCGGCCGGTGCGGGCCTCGGTGGATCGGGCTCGGGAGCGGGTTCGACGAGGTCACGCAGCAGCACGCAGCAGGCTGCGGTGCTGGGAGACGAGGCGCTCGACGGCCTCACCGCGGTTGCGTCAGATGTGCCATTCCGCCCAGTGCTGGACCTGCGCGGCGCCCGGGATCAGTTTCCGTACGCTGCCATGGCACGCGTCAGGTCCGCCCCCTCGCTCGCGACTTCCGCCTTGGCCTGCGCCATGGCCTGCGCATTCCTCGCGATATCGGCGTCCTCGTAGTCCGACTCGACCGCGAATTCGACGCCGAAGAGGTTGACCGTCTGCCCGCAGGCCAGGTCGCGCTCGGCCGTGCGGATCTCCGCGGAGCCGGCCGGACCCGGGGCGGACCATCGCGGGTCCCCAGTGGCATCGAACGGTGTGGCGTAGGAATAGCCGTAGGTGTGCATGCACGCGGACCACTTGGCAAACACCTTCAGCACGCGAGGGTCGGACTGGGCCCGTTGGAAGTCATTGGAGCGGATCGCTCCGGCCAGGGAGCTCACGTCCTGTCCGCCGGTCTGCTGGGTCGTGGCGCTGACCCCGATCTGCTCGAGCTCCTGTCCGGCTTGGGCGAGGCAGCCGCCTGTGGGGATGCTCCGCCCGGCGTAGTTCTTCGCGGTGCCGAGCAGGACGGTCTGCACGGGCTTGGGCAGGCTCCCGATCGCGATGGGAGCCGAGGTTCCCATGGTCCACGCCGGCATCTGGTAGCCGTAGGTACGTACGGCCACGGGGTCGGACACGCCGTATCGCCGGGATTCGATCTCCTCGATGATCCGGGCGCCGAGGGATACCGACGAAGTCGACAGCCCAGGGAGATAGGTGAGTCCGAATTCACTCATGCAGCGCTGTTGGAGCCGTTTCACGAGGTAGTTCTCCTGCGCGCCCTCCAGCGGCGTCAACTCGTATGCGGTGATCGGCAGGTGCTCCTGCGTCGCTGTGTCGAGGACCGGCGTTGCCACCGGGGCCGGAGCCCCGATCGGGACGGCCCGGCCCGAGGCGCACCCGCCGAGCGCGGTCGCGCACACGATGCCCACTACGGCCAGTACCCCGGGGTGCTTGGCTGTCTTCACAACGGCCCTCCTGTCCACATCGCCGATCTCCCACCACTGCCAAAGGCCGGGGCCGGCGGTGGCGCGCTCGCGCCGGGGCGAGCGCGCCGCCGCCGGGCGGACTCGGCGCTCAGCAGCTGTTGGCGTCGATCGATTCGTCGTGGTCGGACAGCGTCGCGGTGAGGTTGCCCGCCTGTACCGGACTCAGCCAGTCCGCGTCCCCGGCGTTGTTGTAGTCCTCCCACACGGTGACGTTGCAGTCGGAGGTGGCGTTCGACATGGACTCTGCGTCGTTGTACACGTAGTCGCCCTCCCCGCAGGCGCTGCCGCTGCCCAGCGGGCAGCTGCCCGAGATGGTGAACTTGGTGGTCTCCGGGATGTTGTAGGTCGAGGTGGCCTTGCCCGCCCAGCCGTAGCCGCCCGTTCCCTTGCCGGTGAAGTACCACAGGCAGTAGAAGTCCCCGGTGCCGATGCAGCCGGACCCGGTGGTCCAGCCGCTGATGTGGTACGAGGTGGCCGCGCTGGCCGAGCCGGCGCCCAGGCCGACTCCGGTGCCCGCAAGGGCGAAGGTGACCGCTGCGGCTGCCATACGCCTGAAGTTCCGCTGCTTCATCGTGTTCTCCTGTGTGTGGGTACGGGTTCTTGCCGACTCCAGAGCCTCGTGCGCACATGCACGCCTCCCGAAGCGGTCCGGGTCCACGGCAGTGGCACGTCGAGCGTTCGCACCGGGGGCGTTACCGGCTGCCCCCCGGACATCGAGAGGGCGCCGCCGATCAGCGCGGGGCCGGTCGCCCCGGGACGCCCGAGTCGCAGACCAGGTCGATGGCGGATGCCAGGGGCGCCCCGTTCACCGTCGAGCCGCTGAGGTCGACGGTGCTCTGGGAGGGCAGGTCCGCCCCTGCCTGTCGCTGGTCCCAGCCGGCCGGGCACGGTCGTGCGGTGCAGGGGGGCATGTGGGGCGTTGGCGGCTCCCCATGCTGATCCTGCCTTCCCGGAACGAGAGAGGATGACTGGTACATGCAAAACGTATGTGCGCCCGGCCATGACAGACCATGATGTTTCGGTGGACGTCTCACCAGACGTCTCACCGGACGTTTCACCGGGAGGGGGCCGGGTCGCTCAGACCTGTCCGGCGGCGAACGAGATCCACTGCCGCGGGGCGGCATGGCGAAGCGGGCACCGCGCGCACGGCTTGCGCGGCATCCCTGCCGGTCCCCGTTGCGGCCGTCGGCGCCTGTGGGGCCGACGGCCCAGGCCTGCGAAGGGTGCGCGATGACCGACGGTGTCGGTGGATTCGGGATGCGGTTGCGGGATCGCCGCCTGGCGGCGGGCCTCTCCCAGGAGGAACTGGCCGAACGGTCCGGGCTCAGCGCCCATGCGATCAGTGCTCTGGAGCGCGGCCACACCCGCTCGCCCCACCGCGGCTCGGTGGACCGGCTGGCCGACGCTCTGGACCTGCGAGGGCAGGCCCGCACCGATTTCATCGCCGCCGCCGGACGGCGCCTGTCCCCGCCGACCGGTCGCACTGCCAGGACAGCCGCGCCGGAGCCCGACCAGCCACCGGCCCACCGCGGCAGGGGGCAGGTGGTGCCGCGGCAACTCCCGGCCGCACTGCCCGTGTTCGTCGGCCGCCACGAACAGTTGGCGGCGCTGTCGCGGCTCCTGGAAGAACCCGGCAGCACCACCGTCCTCACCGCGATCGGCGGCACCGCAGGCGTGGGCAAGACCGCACTGGCCGTGCACTGGGCCCACCAGGCCGCCGAGCGGTTCCCGGACGGGCAACTGGTCGTCAACCTGCGCGGCTTCGACCCCTCGGCTCCCCCGGTCGCCCCCGCCGACGCGATCCGGGCGTTCCTGGACGCCCTGGAGGTTCCCCCCGACCGGATACCGGCGTCGATGCAGGCGCAGGTGGGCCTGTACCGAAGCCTGCTGGTCGGCAAACGGATGCTGGTCCTGCTCGACAACGCCCGCAACGCCGCACAGGTCCGACCACTGCTGCCCGGCAGCCCGACCTGCCGAACCATCGTCACCAGCCGCAACAAGCTCACCGGGCTGACCGCACTCGACGGCGCCCACCCCCTCCCCCTGGACATCCTGACCGCCGCCGAGGCCCGCACCCTGCTCACCAAGACCCTCGGCGCCGCCCGGACCACCGCCGAACCCGCCGCCGCCGACGCACTGATCGAAGCCTGCGGGTACCTGCCGCTGGCCCTGGCCGTCACCGCCGCCCGCGCCGCCACCACCGCGCACCTGCCCCTGAGCACACTGGCCGGCGAACTCGCCGACGCCGGTCGGCGCCTGGACGCCCTGCACACCGCCGACGACCCCCTCGCCAGCCTGCGTGCCGCCCTCGACTGCTCCTACGCGCATCTCACCACCGACACCGCCCGCACCTTCCGCCTGCTCGGCCTGCACCCGGGCCCCGACATCTGTGCACCGGCCACCGCCGCCCTGACCGCACTGCCCCGCCCGACAGCCGCCCGGCACCTGGCCGACCTGGCCGACGCCACCCTGATCACCGAGCACACCCCCGGCCGCTACAGCCCGCACGACCTGCTGCGCCTGTACGCCCGTGAGCTGGTGCACACGCAGGAGGACCCGGCCGCCGGCCGCGCCGCGCTGACCGGCCTGACCGACTACTACCTGCGCGGCGCCACCCGCGCCAGCGCGATCCTGTACTCCGACGGATCGCGGGCCGGGCAAGCCGTCGCGGCCCAACCCGGCGCCCCCGCCGACGACTTCGAGGACGCCGACCGGGCGCGCGCCTGGCTCCACGCAGAGCGCCTCAACCTCGCCGCGATCGCCACCAGCACCGCGGACCACGAACTGCCCGCCCACGCCGCAGGGCTGTCCACCGCCCTGTTCCGGTACCTGGCCTTCGGCGGCTACCGAGCCGAGGCGATCGTGGTGCACCAGGCCGCGATCCGCGCCGCCCAGGCGAACGGCGACATCCCCGCCGAGGCCCACGCGGTGGTCAACCTCGCGGGCACCGACATGCTCCAGGCCGACTACCAACGCGCGAAGGGCCACTACCAGCGGGCCCTGGAACTGTGCCGGCAGGCCGAGGACCGACCCGGTGAACTGCGCGCACTGGCCAGCCTCGGCGTCGTGGACTACCGCCAGTACCGCTACGCCCAAGCCGCCCCGCTGTTGCGTCAAGCCGCCGAGCTCAGCCGCGAACTCGGCGACCGCAGCCAGGAGATCAGGGCCCTGAGCTGCCTGGGCCAGGTCGAGTTCAGCCAGGGCCGGTACGCCCAGGCCTCACGCCAGTTCCAGCAGAGCATCACACTCGCGCGCACCAGCCGCGACCCGGCCCTGGCCGAAGCACTGGTCGGGCTCGCCGAGATCGAGACCCGGCAGGCCAAGTACGCCCAGGCCAAAGCCCACCTGGAAGACGCCACCACCCTCTGCGGCCAGACCGGGAACCAGAACACCGAGGCATACGCCCGCACCCTGCTCGCCGGCATCCACCTGCGCACAAGCCGACCGCGCGAGGCCCTCGCCCTGCTACGGGAGCAGTTGGCCACCTGCCGTCAGACCGGCAGCGTCCCGGCCGAGATCCACGTCCTGCGCGAACTGGGCGCCGCAGAGGCATTCCTGGGCGAGCATCAGCAGGCCGAGAAGCACCTCCGGCAGGCGTTGGACACGTGCCGGGACTCGGGCGAACGCCAGGACGAGGCCGGCGTGCTCAACGGGCTCGGCGATCTCCGCTTCGCCGCCGGCCAACTCGATCAGGCCCAGAACGCCTACACCGAAGCACTCGCAGCCAGCGAACGGCTCACCGACCTCGGCGAACGGGCCCACGCCCACCACGGATTCGGCAATGTGTTCCGTGCCACGGGCGACTCGACGCGAGCCCGCCGACACTGGGAACACGCACTGGCCATCTACACGGACCTCGCTGTCCCGCAGGCAGACCAGATCCGCGCCTGCCTCACCGACCTGGGCAACCACCCTTGAACCAGCGTTGGGGACATCTCGGCGCTTCCGGCGCCGCGGGCGGGCGCGCAGCCCTTCCCCCGGGGTGGCCGCTGCGGATGAGGCGAAACACCGCCTCGGGGACGAGCAGCCGCGGAAAGACCGGTACCGGTGCGGCGCTGCGAGGCCGGGCACCGATCCCGCCTGCGTCGCGCACGGCTCGCGGCCCGCCAGGCGAGCGCCTGCCCGCAGTACAGCGCTGTCCGGTGCCTCCGCGGCCGTTGCTACCCGATGGCGGAGGCGAGCAGGTTGAACGTAGCGGAGCTGCACGGGCCGCGGGATACGCCGGGTGCCGGGGCGGCCCGAAGGGGCCATGGCTCCTTGGGGCCGCGACCAATCCCTTCTGCGGCCATGGACCGTGCGGAAGACTCAAGGCCACCGGAAGGCGCCGACGGGCGCCGCCGGATCCGGCAGCCGGACGTCATCGGTCCGCCGGGCACAGACACCAGCCCAGATGGAGCACTGCCATGACCAAGACCCTGAAATTCGTAGCACTCGCCCTGACGGCCGTCGTGATCCTGGGCCCCGCCGCCACCGCCGCGGCCCGCCACCCCGCCACCGTGGACCGCGCCGGCATTGGGACATGCGGCACATGCTGGCACGACTGATCGGCCGCTACGCGGTCCTCGTCCGCCTGGCCCCGACCGGGCCGGGCGCCACGGTGACTCCCGCGACGGCCGTCGACATCATCTGGGCCGGAGCCACGGCGGCCGAGTGCCTGGACCATGTGCGGGCCCGGCCGGCCGCAGACGCCCACGGATTGGACATCGTGCTCATCCTGCGCGCCGCAACCGGCAGCGAGGCCCTCGAGCCCACCAGGGCGCTGTGCGGCCGGGCAGTGCACGCGCCGCTGCTGGACGGCTGGAGCCTGCGGCACACCGACGCCATCGCAATCGCCGACCTCATGCCCTGACCGCAGCGGTCGCCACCGCGCGCGGCACCACCCCTGGCCACCGTCTCCAGATGACCGTCCGCCCCACCATGCGAAACCACGTCACCGGGACCCCCGGCCTGCCCACCGCGGCCTGAACCAGACACATCGGCGGTCCCCACCACTCCCTGACACAACCTCAGACGATCACACCCTCCAGCGGGCGTGACAACGCCCGCAGCCGTCCTAAGGAGATCTGCCGTGCTGGAAGCCTTCGGTGTGGACGAGACCGCCGAGGCGGTCTACCTGGCCATGCTGCAGCATCCCGACGCCCCACCGGCGCAGCTGGCCGCCCTGCTCGGACTGGACGAGCACAGGCTGCGCACAGCGTACGACGACCTGGCCGAACTCTCGCTGTTACGCCCGTCCTGGCAGGACCCGACCACCGTGCGGCCGGTCAGCCCCGAAGTCGCCCTGGAACCACTGATCGCCCACCAGCGCGCCGAACTGGCCGACCGACAACTACGGCCGCCCTCGCCGTCCTGGTCGCCGAACGCGCAAGCCAACGCACCCACCCCGCGGCCGACCTCGAGGAAGTCCTGGGCATCGACGCGATCCGCGAACGCCTCGAACAACTGACCATCGGCACCCGCCACGAAGTCCTCGCCCTCTCCCCCGGCGGCGCCCAGTCCAGCCACTCACGCACCGCCAGTCGCCCCCTGGACCAGGCCCTGCTGGAACGCGGCGTCACCATGCGGACCGTCTACCTCGACTCGGTCCGCAACGACACCGCCACCACCGCCTACGCCCGATGGCTGGCCGAGCGCGGCGGCCAGGTCCGCACCGCCTCGACCCTCCCCCTGCGCATGATCATCATCGACCGGGAGACCGCCGTCGTCCCGATCGACACCGACCTGACCCAGGCCGGCGTGACAGTCATGCGCGGCAGCGGCGCGATCGCCGCCATGCACGCCCTGTTCGAACAGGTCTGGGCCACCGCCACCCCGCTGGGAACCCCCGCGCCCCGGGACGAATACGGACTCACCGGCCCCAAACGGGCACTGCTGCACCTCCTGGCCCACGGCCTGTCCGACGAAGCCGCCGCCCGCAAACTCGGCGTCTCGGACCGCACCATCCGCCGCTTCATCGTCGAGTTCATGGACCACCTCGGCGCCCGCAGCCGCTTCCAGGCCGGAGTCCTCGCCCACCAATACGGCTGGACCCACACCGACGACCCACAAGCCCCCGCCGGCGTGCCCTGCTCCCGGTGACCTGTCTCGTGGCTGCCGTGCCGGACCGGTCTCGTTGACAGGGAGGCCGATGGAGCCGGTCCGCTGCCGCCGTCGCTCGTCCAAGGCTCTACCCGGGGGGCTCCGACAGGTTCGCGCAGCCGGTTCCGCCCCTCGGGCACCGCCTCTGGCCTTGCCGCTCAACGTCCTGATGATGTCCGGGCGCCAAAAACCCAACTGACACCCGTCCCTCGGTGCGGCAGGATGTGCGCTTGCCGTAGTGACGAGCGAAGGGAACACCGTATGCCGCACCCCGCACCGCGACCGACTCCCGAGGCCACCGAGGAGCTCACTGCCGAAATGGTGCAGGACGTCGCCACGGCGGTGGCACCGACCATCTCGCCTGACGGGCGCCTGGTCGCCCACGGGGTGATCTCGAACGGCGGCAAGGACGGGCATCCGCAGGGCTCCATCTGGGTCGCCGCCACCGACGGGAGCGCGGCCCCGCGCCAACTGACCGACGGAACCGCCCGCGACCTCGCTCCGAAGTGGGCGCCCGACTCGGCCTCCCTCTTCTTCACCTCCGAGCGCGAGCAGCGGGGCACCGCCCAACTCCACAGAGTCCTCCTGGACGACAGCGAGGACATCCCCAAGGCCGAGGCCCTGACCAGTTGGCGCGGTGGAATCTGCGACCACTACCCGCTCGCCGACGGCCACACGGTCGCCCTGCTCGCCGAGGACGAACCCACCGCGGAGGACGAACGCCGCGAGGCCGAGGGTGACGACGCCAAGGTCTGGGGCCGGCACCTCCCCGTCACCCGGCTGCGCCTGCTCGACCTGGGGACCGGCGTGCTCCGCACCGTGGACGGTCTCGGGAACCGCCATGTCGTGGAGCTGACCCAGCGTCCGGACGGCGGCCCGCTGGCAGTGCTGAGCTGGTCCACCCCGGAGCTCGACCCCGGTGTCCTGACCGCGGAGCTGCATCTGGTCGACCCGCGCACGGCAGCGGTCCAGGATCTGGGACCGATCGGGGTCGAGGCCGAGTCCCCGGTCTGGTGGAACCATGGCGGTGACTGGCACCTGGCACACGTGGCGATCACCCCGCCGAACTTGATCGGCGCGCTTGCTGTGCTGGACACCGTCCCGCCCGCGACCGGTCCGGTGGTCGAGCACCGCAACCTGACCCTCGGCATGCCCGTCAGCCCGACCGAACTGGTGCAGGTCGCCGACGGACCGCCACTGGCGCTGTTCGCCGACGGACTGGACACCGCGCTGTACCGGCTCGATCCGCAGTCCCGACGCTTCCACCAGCTGTCCTCGGCCCCTGGCGAGCTGGCCGGGCTGAGCGTGAGCCGCTCCGGCGAGACGCACGCCGTGCTGTGGAGCACCGCATACGAGCCCAAGAACGTCCATGCGGGACCCGTCGGCGGGCCGCTGCTCCGGCTCAGCGACACCAGGCCGCAACTGCGCAGGATCCTTTGGGGAGTCCAGGAGCGCCTCGGCTACCAGGCGTCCGACGGGCTCCCGTTGGACGGACTGCTGATCCTCCCGGCCGGCCGCACGCGGGACGAGGGGCCCTTTCCGCTCGTCACCTTGGTCCAAGGTGGCCCTTACTCCCGCTACGCCGACGCGTTCGCCCTGAACGCGATCGACTGCGGGCAGTGGCTGGCAATCGGCGGATACGCGGTCTTCCTGCCCAACCCCAGGGGCGGATCGGGCCACAGCCATGAGTTCGCCGCCATGGCGGCGGGCGCGGTGGGCGGCGACGAGTGGACCGACATCCTCGCCGGGATCGACCTGCTGGTCGCCGAGGGGGTCGCCGATCCCGAACGCCTGGGCATCTCCGGCTGGAGCCACGGCGGCTTCATGGCAGCCTGGGCAATCAGCCAGACCGACCGGTTCAAGGCCGCCATGATGGGTGCCGGCATCAGCGACTGGGGCATGCAGGCCGGGACCGGCGACTGGGGAGCCCTGGACGCGGCGCTCGGCGGCAGCACCGGCTGGGACGGGCCGGGACCGCACATCCACGACCGGAACAGTCCGATCTCCTACGCGGCCAGGATCCGCACCCCGGTACTGATCCTGCACGGCGAGGAGGACACCAACGTCCCGCTCGGCCAGGCCATCCACTTCCATCGCGCACTGCGCCACTTCGGGGTCGAGCACGAGTTCGTCGTCTATCCCCGCGAGGGCCACGGCCTCATGGAGCGCAGCCATCAACTGGACGCGTTGCGGCGCATCCGCGGCTGGTACGACCGCTGGCTCTGAGGACCGCGCGCGGCTCGGCCGGACTGTCAGTGGAGTCTGGCAGCATGCCCGGCATGATCGAGGTCAATGGTGGCGGGGTCGCGGCGGCTGCGGGCGCGCGGGTGCCGTGGGTGGTGGAGTTCCTGGACGAGCGGCGGGGGGAGCCGCGGTTCGCAATGTCGAACCGGCCCGGGCAGGAGGTGTTCCAGGAGCACCACGCGCGGTCGGAGGCGGGGTGGTCGCGGCTCGGCGAGCGGCTGAAGGGGTGCACGGAGGAGGAGCACCGGGCCGCGCTCCTGTGCCTCCTGCTCGCGGACGGGCTCGACCCGACCGACACACTGCGGGCCCGGGACACAGTCGAGGCGGTGCTGCCGCGGGTGGACGGGTGGTCGGCGCTCGAGGTGGAGGCGCTGCTGCGGCATGCCTGCGACCCTTCGCACCAGGCTGAACTGACGGCCCGCATGCGCATCGCCCTGGCGACGGCGGAGCGGCTGGACCCGGACGGGTGTCGTGCCCTCGCACCATGGCTGCGGCAGGCGTACACGGCGTTGATGTCGGCTCAGGTGGACGCCGGGAAGCGCAGCTCGCTGGCCGGCTGGGTGCAAGATCTGCTGGCTCGCGCGGGCGAGGCCGAAATCCCGGAGGGGATGATCCCCGCATTCGACCCGTGGGCCGCGCCGCTTCGTGAGCAGGCCCCCACCCCGGCGTTCGCGGCGCTGCTCCGTCACCTGGTGGCGCCGTCCGGGCCGCGGCCGTCGCGGAGGTGGCGGAGCGAGTGCGTCCGCCTGGTCGAGGACGCCTCCGCGGCCGGAGTCGTGTCGGCGGTGCTGGACGCCTTGGCCGAGGGTCGGCTGTGCAGTGAGGTCTGGCCGGGCCACTCCTACACCCACCTGGTCCGCGTGGAGCACGGCGATCTGGCGCGCGGACTGGTCTGGGCGGCTGCGCTGCTCGGCGGGGCGGCCGCGGTTCCGCAGCTCACCGCACTGGCGCTGCGCCTGGGGATCCCGCGCCCCGGCATGCTCGACGGTCCCAAGCTCGCCAACGCGACCGTCAACTCCCTGGCCGAGGTGGACGATCCGGCCGCGATGGAGGCATTGGGCCGGCTCCAGGCAGCGATCAAGGACCGTGGACTGCGCAAGCAGATCGACGCGGCGCTGACCACGGCCGCCGGGCGGCTGGGCATCACCCCGGCGCAGTTGGTGGAGCGCAGCGTGCCCCACCACGGGCTGGCGGGCAACGGGGCGGTGGAATGGACGGTGGGCGGCCACCTGGTGCGCGCGGCCGTGGTCGACGGCGCCGCCGTGCGCACCGCCTACACCGCGCCGGGCGGCCGGACGACCGCCACCGCGCCTGCGGCAATCCGGGAGGAGCTGGCAGAGGTCAAAGCCGCGGTGAAGGAGCTGCGGAAGACGTTGGCAGGTGAGAGGGCCAGGATGGAGGCGCTGTTCTCCGCCGACCGGTCCTGGCCGTACGAGGAGTGGTGCCGGTATTACCGGGACCACCCGCTCACGGGATCCATCAGCCGCGGGCTGATCTGGGAGTTCGAGGACGGGGACGGCGCGTGGGCGGCCGTCGCGCCCGGCGCGGAGCCGGGAGCCGGGCCGGTGCGGGTGCGCCTGTGGCAACCGGTGCGCGCCCCGGCGGACGAGACCGCCCGGTGGCGGGAGCACCTGGTCGCAGCCGAGCTGAGGCAGCCGTTCAAGCAGGCGTTCCGGGAGGTGTATTTGCTGACGCCGGCCGAGGAGGTGACGGGGGGCTATTCCCACCGCTTCGCCGGGCACATCGTCCGCTACCAGCAGCTGTACGCGCTGCTGAAGGAGCGCGGGTGGCAGGCGAACTACCTCTCCACCCACGACGGCGGCTACGAGGGGAACGCCCGGAAGGAGTTCGGCGAGGGGCAGTGGCGGGTCCGGTTCCACCACGAGCCGGCCGATGACGACTTCCGCTACAGCCCGGAGCTGGCTGCCACCGACCAGGTGCGGTTCGAGCGCCGGAACGGGCGGCAGTGGCGCGCTGCCCTGCTCGCGGAGGTGCCGCCGCAGGTGTTCAGTGAGGCCATGCGGGACGTCGACCTGTTCGTGGCGGTCACCTCGATAGCCTCCGATCCGACCTGGTCCGACGGGGGCCGGGAGCGGCACACCGCGTACTGGCAGCGGGCCGCCTTCCAGCACTTGACTGCGTCGGCGGAGGTGCGCCGCGAGGCGCTGGAGCGGATCCTGCCGAGGCTTCGACTGGCGAAGCACTGCACGCTGGAGGGCCGCTACCTGACGGTCCGCGGCACGCTGGCGACATACAGGATCCACCTGGGATCGGCCAACGTGCTGATGGAGCCCAGCGGTGGCTACCTCTGCATCGTCCAGGCCCGAAGCGGCAGCGCGGGGAGGGTCTTCCTCCCGTTCGAGGACGAGCGGCTGTCGCTGATCCTCAGCAAGGCCGCGCTGCTCGCCGCCGACACGAAGATCACCGACCCGTCGATCCTGGCCCAGATCAGGAGGAACAGCTGATGGCCACGGTGGTGCTGCGGACGCAGACGGTCGGCGGTGCACCCGTCGCCGCGATCGAGGTCCCCGGCCTTCCGGAGTGCATGACCGCAAGGGAGTTGATACGCCTCCGCGCCCGCCAGGAGTTCACCGACCGCTTCCCCGGCGCTCTGCCGGAGGACCACGAACGGCAGGCGGACCTCGCCGAGCGGGCCTTCCGCGCCAACGGCTTCTTCCTGCTGGTCGGCGACCGCCAGGTGGAGGAGCTGGACGAGGCGGTGGACCTGCGCGCCGCGCCGGAGGTGCTGTTCCTGCGGCTGCTGCCGCTGGTCGGCGGATAGCATCAGCCGCCCTGCGACGAGCTCCGGAGCAGCTCGTCCGCCAGTTCGGCGGCGAGGGCCTTCACGCCGTCCGGCGGTGACTTGCTCGCCAGGAGGACGACGGTGGCCGAGCCGGCGAGGGCGGCGAGGACTTCGGCGGTGAATCCGGTGGCCGCGCCGCCGCGCCAGAGCGCGGTCCCGTGGGCGCGGTCGAGCAGGGCGATGCCCGGGGCGAACCTGACTCCGTGTCCGGCCGGGGTGGTCAAGGCCAGGGCCGTACGGATCAGCGGGTCGGTCGCGTCGGTGAAGTGTCCGGCCAAAGTGATGAGGTCCTGGGCGCCGGCGGTCATGCCGCCGGAGCCGGGGAACTGCGGTGCCGGAGGCGGTGCGGGCTCCACGCGGCCCGCCGCGACCCGGTGGCCGGTGACGGTGGCGGGGGCGCGCGTCGAGCCGTCCGGGCCGGGCAGGCCTGCATGGGTGAGGCCGAAGGGCTCCAGGACCTCTCGCGTGGCGAAGTCCGCGAAGGTCTCCCCGCTGACGGTCCGGACGAGTTCGCCGAGGATCTGGAAGCCGATGTTGGAGTACTCCGGCCGCTGTCCCGGTGCCCAGGCCAGGGGAATCTGCGGTATGACGGCGCTCAGCCGACCGCTGTCCTGGTGCCGGTGGCGGCCGACCGTCTTGGTCAGGCCCGCGCGGTGCAGCAGCAGTTGGGCGACGGTCGGCGCCGGATCGGCAGGATCCGCCGGGATCAAGATCGGTCCAGCGGGCAGATATTCCCGGACTGGCGCATCGAGGTCGATGACTCGCTGCTCGGCCAGCCGTAGGACGGCCAGTGCGGTATCTACCCACTCGATCGCCGCCCCGACGGCCTGCGTTGGCACCCGGGCACGCTATCAGCCCTCTGCCGCAGGCCGTCCCGCTCACCCACCGCCCCGTCAGAGCTGCTGGTCAGCGGTCTGGACACATGCGCTATGTTGACGCTCTCCAACCTCGCGAACGGGGAATACCGTGCTGGAAAACCGCGTGATCGAGATCGTGATCCTGCTCATCACCATCGGGATCCCCGCAGGGATCGTCACCCGGCTCGTGCAGCGCAGCAAGGCACGTCGCGCCGCCGTCCGGCAGTAGGCCCAGCCGTGGGAGGCGCGCAGCGGGGCCCAGTGCCCATGATCTGCTCCGGGGGATCTGCTACGGGCGCATGACCAGGCAGCTGCTGGTCGCGGTAGCGCAGATCCGGCCGTCGGCGTCCAGGACCTGGGCTTCGGCGAGAGCTGTGCGGCGGCCGAGGTGGACAACGGTGCCCACGGCGGTGATCTGCCCGGTGGCGACGGAGACCGGCCGCAGGAACTTCACCGACAGGTCAAGGCTGGTGTAGAAGACGCCCGCCGGCAGCCTGGTGTGCACTGCACAGCCGCAGGCCGAGTCGAGCAAGGTCGCCAGCACCCCGCCGTGCACCGATCCGATCGGGTTGTAGTGGAACTCCTTGGGCGTGATCCGGAACTCGACCCGACCCTCGACGAAGCTGATCCCGTCGAAATCCAGGGTGTCCATGATAGGCGGGCGGGCCACCTTTCCCTCGGCCATGGCGGCGAAGAACTCCATGCCGCTCAGCCCGGCGGCGAAGCCGGCAGTTTCCTGCGGGTCCGCCCAGGTGTGGGTGCGCTTCCGGACCACGGCCGGGGCGCCGCTGCCGACCTGGTCGAGCTGGTCGGACTGGTGGGTGTCGGTCATAGGTCGCCTCGTGTCCTCGTTCGGCAGGCTCGGTCCAGGCCACGCTAGGGCAGCTGGGTTCTCCTGAGCAACTCAGCTCGGTATCATCCTCCCATGAGCGCCATCTCCGACCGCGGAGCCCCCGTGTTCAGCGCGTACGACAGCGAGACCTGCTCCATCGCCCGCACCCTGGCGCTGATCGGGGACCGCTGGACGCTGCTGGTGCTGCGCGATGTGGCGAACGGGATCCGCCGCTTCGACGAGCTGACGGACCACCTCGGCATCGCCCGCAACGTGCTCACCCGGCGGCTGGCCACCCTGGCCGAGGCCGGACTGGTGAGCCGCTCGGCCTACCGGGTGGAGGGCGCGCGGGAGCGGCAGGAGTACCGGCTGACCCCGGCCGGACGCGAACTGATGCCGATCCTGCTGGCCTTCATGGGCTGGGGCGACCGGCACTTGGCCGGTCCGGACGGTCCGCCCGCGGTGGCCACCCACGCCGACTGCGGCGCACCGGTGCGGGTGACCCTCAGCTGCGATGCGGGCCACGACCTCGGCAACCGTCCGCGGGTCGCCGTCCGCCCCGGCCCCGGCAGCCGCCCCCGAACCCGCGAGTGAGCCGACCCACCCGCCATGAGCGCAACGACCTCCGCCGTGGCCGGTAGGGCCTCGGCGCGACCGGACAGCAGCCGGGGTGGCATGCGTATCGATCCGGTGCTCGGACGACAATGGCCTCATGTTGATGACATTGCTGATGGAACGGGCGGGGCTGTCGGAGGATGTGTCTGTGGCGGAGGTCGTCGAGGCGGTGCGCCTGATGCCGTACGGGCGTCCGGCGGAGCGGAGCGCACAGGGGGCGCTCGCCGAATGGCGGGGCACCTGCTCGACCAAGCACGCACTGCTGGCAGCCGTCCTGACCGAGCATTGGCCGCACACCAAGCCGCAGCTGATCCATCGCGTCTACCGGTGCAGGCCCGAGGACGCCGCCCGCAGCTTCGGCCCCCTCGCGGCTGCCGCGGTGCCCCGCGAGGGCCTGTGGGACGTGCACCGGTACCTGAGCGTTGAGCTGAAGGGGAACCGGATCGTCATCGACGTCACCTTTCCGTCCGGCCCGGGCTGGGACGGAGCCGGCTCGATGCCGATCGCGTGCGGCCCGGGAACCGACCATGTGACCGGTTCCGACCCGGATGCGGACAAACGCGCGCTGGAGGAGGCCTACTGCGACCCCGGCGTTCGCGAGCCCTTCATCGCCGCCCTCGCCTGCCGACAGTGACGACCTGAGCAGACGGCGGACAGCAGCACGTAGGCACTACCCGAAGAGGGCACAGGATCGGCGTCCGCTCATCAACGGATGGCGGTGGTGGGCGAACGGCGTCGGGTCGCATCCACCGCGGGCAGGTGTGGCGGGCGTGACGGGTTGCTTCAGGCGGTGACTTTGGCGATGAACGCGGTGAGGTTCGTGACGGTCCGCTGGATCTTCTCCTCCACGGTGAGCGTCTCGTGGGTCCGCACACCGGCACCCGCCTCCTTCTTGCCCCGCACATACAGCGAGCAGGCGAGGTCGCTGCACATGTAGGCACCCACGGTGTTGCCCTGCTGTCCGGCCTTGCCAGCCTTCGCGGCGACCATCAGCGAGACGCCCGCGGTGTGGGTGGTCACGCACATCGAGCACATGCTGGGCCGCGTCTGCCAGGCAGCGGGGCTCGGGCAGCGCAGCGCGAGCGCCATCGGGCGGCCGTTCAACTCGGTGGCGAGGTACGCCCGATGGCGGGCCTGGGGATCGCGCCAGCTGAGGAAGTCCAGGTCGTCCCAGGGCCGTTGGGCCAGGTCACGGGGGACGGACAGGCGCTTCGCCTCACCCTTGGTGCAGTTCACGAACGCGGTACGGATCTCTTGCTCAGTCAGTGGCCTCATGAAGGGCACGCTAATTTGCCTAAAGCTATTAGGCAAATGCATAATGGATGTAAGCAGACAGGAGGAAGGCTATGGTTCGAGCAGGGCTGACCCCGGAGCGCCTGACCCGGGCAGGAGCGGAACTGGCCGACGAGGTCGGCTTCGACCAGGTGACCGTCTCGGCGCTCGCCCGGCGGTTCGATGTCAAGGTCGCGAGTCTGTACTCGCACCTGAAGAGCTCCCAGGAACTCAAGACCAGGATCGCCCTGTTCGCGCTGGAGGAACTCGCCGACCGGGTCGCCGCCGCCCTGGCCGGACGTGCGGGCAAGGACGCCCTGGCCGCCTTTGCCGATACCTACCGCGACTACGCCCGCGAGCACCCCGGCCGCTACGACGCGGCCCGTCTCAGGCTCGACCCCGAGACGGCAGCCGCCAGCGCCGGGGTGCGGCACGCACAGATGACGCGGGCAATCCTGCGCGGCTACGACCTGAGCGAACCGGACCAGACGCACGCGGTCCGGATGCTGGGCAGCGTCTTCCACGGCTACGTCAGCCTGGAGATGGCCGGAGGCTTCAGCCACACCGCCGTCGACTCGCAGGAATCCTGGGCCTGGATCCTGGACTCCCTCGACACTCTGCTGCGGAACCAGGCCACACCCTGACCGGCAGGCGCCGCACCGGCGCAGGCGACACATTCCGGAAATCTTGATCACCAGGGCTGGGACGATGAACACTGAGCACGACTGGATCACCACACCGGTCACCGCGGACATCCTGCGTGGCTTCCTCGACGTGGAACCGACCGAGCACGGCCTGCTGCCGCACCGGCTGCCTGCCCGGGCCCGACGCCAGATCCCCGACAACCAACTGGCCGTGGCCGAGTCCCAGCCCTCCGGCGTGCGCCTGGCGTTCCGCACCCGGGCCACGACCATCGAACTCGACACACTGCCGACCAAGCGGGCCTACCGCGGTTTCCCCGCCCCGGCGGACGGCGTGTACGACCTGCTGGTCGACGGCCGCCTCACCGCCCAGGCCACGGTGGCCGCAGGCAATGTCCGCACGATCACCGACATGGTCACCCAGGCCGCCGAACTGCGTGAGGGGCCCGCCGGCACCGCCCGGTTCGCCGACCTGCCGGCGGGCGACAAGCACGTCGAGATCTGGCTCCCGCATACGGAGACCACCGAGCTGATCGCCCTGCGCACCGATGCCCCGGTCGAACCGGCACCGGACGGCGGGCGCAGGGTATGGCTGCACCACGGCAGTTCCATCAGCCACGGCTCGAACGCCGCCCACCCGACCGCCACCTGGCCTGCCCTGGCCGCGGCCCGGGGCGGCGTGGAGCTGGTCAACCTGGGGTTCGGCGGCAGCGCGCTGCTCGACGCGTTCACCGCCCGCGCGATACGCGACGCCCCGGCCGACCTGATCAGCCTCAAGATCGGCATCAATGTCGTCAACACCGACGTGATGCGCCTGCGCGCCTTCACCCCCGCAGTCCACGGCTTCCTCGACACCATCCGCGAGGGGCATCCGAGAACGCCGCTGCTGGTCGTCTCCCCCATCCTCTGCCCGATCCAGGAGGACACCCCCGGCCCCCTCGCGCCCGACTTCGCCGACGGGACCCTGCGGTTCAAGGCCACCGGCGACCCGGCCGAACGCGCCGCCGGACGCCTGACACTCACCATCATCCGCGACGAACTCGCCCGCATCGTCGAACAGAGGGCGACCGAGGACCCGAATCTGCACTACCTCGACGGCCGCGACCTCTACGGCGAAGCGGACTACGCCGAGATCCCGCTGCCCGACGAGCTCCACCCCGACCCCGCAGGACACCGCCGCATCGGCGAGAACTTCGCGCGCCTCGCCTTCGGCGACAGCGGCCCCTTCACCGCCGAGACCGTCTGACCACGACCGGCGGACTGCATCGCGCCGCGCGGGCTTGCTGCACGAACTGCCGACCGGAGACCCTGGCATATGCAAAGCTGCCACCCGGCATCGGAGTTGATGGGGGCACCGCATGCGTCAGGGACAGTCTGATCACGCCGCGGGGATGACCATCGAGCAGCCGAGCGTCCCCGCCCAGTCCCTGGGGGCACTCGTGCCGCTCCTGATCGCCCTCGGGGGAACCGCGGTGGTCCTCGCCAACAGCGGCAGCCCGGGCTACCACGGCACACCCGTCGTCGGGCTTCTCGCCATCGGCTCGCTCATGGGCTTTTTCGGCGGCCTGGGCAGCCGTATGGCCATCGCGTGGAAAGGGACGCCCGCGCTCAGGGCCAAAGCCGGCAGGCTGGGCCTGGCCACCGGGGCACTGTGGGCACTGGCGCTGGCGGCCGTCGTAGCCGGCGTGGCCGGCACGACAAGCTTCTGGTGAACCGCCCCGACAGGGGCAGGGGATGACGGCAGGACAGGCAGCGCCACGGGTACGTACCAGGTCGTGACCAGGTCACGGCGGGCCTGCCACGCCGTCACCAATTCCGGAACCATGCCCCGTTCGCCTGCCCCTGGTCGCGACATGGCTGCTCCCGGGCGAAACTGACGGGGCGTGGGTGCAACGGTGCAGTCCCGCCGGTGTGCAGGTGTCCCCGTTCTCCCGAGGACCGGGGACACCTGCACGCTGAACACGGGGCACTGGGCACTGGGCACTGGGCACTGGGCATCCTGGCGAACTGCGCAGGCCTCTCAGGTCGAACACGGCGTGACCGCGCAACGCCTCCGACCGGGTCCTCGAGCGCGAGCCGCTTCGTACCCCTGGCCTGCGAAAACACCGCCTCCATCTGTCCACCGGCGCAGCGCTTGACGTATGCCGATATCGGCATATGATGGATTCATGGCGAGAGCGGCGACCACGACGGACGCGTTCAACGCCGTCGCCGAACCCCGGCGGCGGGAGATCCTCGACGCCCTGGCGCGGGGCGAGCGGTCCGTCACCGACTTGGTCGAGCAGCTCGACGTGGCGCAGCCGGTGGTGTCCAAACACCTGCGGGTGCTGCGCGAAGTCGGGCTCGTCCAGGTCCGCGACGAGGGCCGGCAGCGGATATACCGGCTCGAACCCGCTCCGCTGCGCATGGTCTACGAGTGGGTCAAGGACTACGAGCGGCTGTGGACCGAGCGCTTCGACCTCCTGGACGCGGTGCTCGAGGACCTCAAGGCGCAGCAGGCGGAGCCCGGCGGCCACGGATCACAACCAGCTGAATCGGAAGCGGCGGACGAGGAGCGTGCATCATGACTGAGAGGAACGACCGGCGGGCGACCGTCTCCACCCCCACCGACACCCAGATCCTGATCACGCGTGAGTTCGACGCGCCCCGGGACCTGGTGTACCGGGCCTTCACCACCCCGGAGCTGCTGCGCCGCTGGTGGCACGCGAACCGCTCCGAGGTGACCGGTGTCGAGATGGATGTGCGTGTCGGCGGCAGGTGGCGCTGGTCGGCGAAGGCGTTCAACGGCTACGAGTTCGCCTTCTACGGCGAGTACCTGGAGGTCGTCCCGGACGAGCTCCTGGTCACCACGGAGACCTTCTCCGGTGTCCCGGACGCCCCGGCGGTCAACCGCACGACGTTCATCGAGAAGGACGGCCGGACCCACCTGGAGATTCTCGTCGAGCACCGGACCAAGGCGAACCGGGACGGGCAGCTGCAGTCCGGCATGGAGGACGGCATGCAGGACGCACTGGCCCTGCTGGAGGAGCTGGTGCACGAGCAGATGTGAGCCGGGACGGCGCCGTGCCGGGTGCTCATGGCCGACTCCGACCGGACCGTCGGGTGATTCAGCCGGCCCGGGCCGGCGCCGCGCAGAAGGCGTCCGCGTAGGCGTCGATCAGCGGCGACCGGTCGTCCCGTCGCCACGTGAGCAGCAGACGGCTCGGTGGAACGTCGGTGACGGCCCGGTAGACGATCCCCTCGACGCGGTGGCGGGCGACGGCCTGGCCGGGGACGAGGGCGACGGAGTGCTGCCAGAGAACGCTGTGCAGGCATTCGTCCAGTGACTGGACCGTGGGCCCGGCAGCGGTGCCGGTCGGTTGCCAGAAGTCCCGCCAGAGGGGGTCGGCGCTCTGTGGCAGGCGGACGCAGGTGTGGCCCTCCAGGTCCCGGCGAGTCAGGCTGCGCCGACGAGCCAACGGGTCATCGGCATGCACGGCGGCGAAGCAGCGGTCCTCCCGCACCGTGCGGGTCGTCAACCCGGTCTCGTCGAACGGCCCGAAGGTGATCGCCAGGTCCACCTGCCCGGTGGTGAGCCCGACCAGCGGGTCGCGCAGGTCGCCCTGGCGAAGCCGCACCACCGTGTCCGGGTGGCTTCGGCCGAAGGCCGCGGCGACCGGGAAGGACAGCGCCGATTCGCCCGGCCCGAGCACACCGACCCGGAGCACCCGGTCGCCTGCGGTGCGGCGCACCCGTTCGCGGGCCTGCTCGGCGCCTGCCAGCAGGGAGCGTGCCTCCACCAGCAGCACCCGACCGGGTTCGGTCAGCTCCATGCCCCGCGGGGTGCGGACGAACAACGCGCAGTCCAGCTCCGTCTCCAGTTCCCGGATCCGCTGGCTGAGCGGGGGTTGGGACATGTGCAGACGCCGCGCGGCACGCCCGACATTGCCTTCCTCTGCCACTGCGATGAAGTAGCCCAGTCTGCGAAGGTCCATGGCGGCGACCATACCGACAGCGTGACCACCCATCTCGAAACGGTCTTGGACGGGTCCTGCCGGATGCGGATTGGATCAGGTCATGACCTACCAGAAACCTTCAGATCTGGGACTCGTACCGGCTGTGCGCGCACTGGCCCCGGACGAGTTCGACGCCTTCTTGGCCTTCCATGATTCCGTGTTCAGGGACGGCGGCGCCGTGCCGCGCAAGATGCGGGAGCTGGTCGCGCTGGCCGTCGCGACGGCCACGCGGTGCGCCTACTGCATCGACACCCACACCCGCGGTGCAACGGATGCGGGAGCGACCCGTGAGGAGATCTCCGAGATCGGCTTCGTCGCCGCGGCAGTGTGCGCGGGCGGTGCCATGGCCCACAGCCTCCTTGCGCTCCGGCTGCACGCCGAGCGTCACCGCGCCCAGGGAGGTGCCCATGCGTAGCGTGCTCCGCCGTATGTTCGCGACCTGCGGCCGCTGCGCGAAGGCCTGCCGACCGGGGAGTCGCCGACGCGGGTAGCGGCGCAGCGGGACCGACACCGGCGAACACGAGGGCCACCCGTCCGCTCCGGGACGGGTGGCCGAGGCCAGGGCCGCACACGGCTGACTGACGGATCCTGGGCCCCTGGTCACGATGGCGTCGCAGATCGGTGTGGCGCAGGCCCGCCCGATCGCCGTCCTGGCACGATGGCGGCATGGAACGTGTGCTGGGGATCGGTGGGTACTTCCTGCGGGCCGCTGACCCGGCGGCCCTGGGCGCGTGGTATCGCGACTGCCTGGGCCTGGACGCCGACGAGAACGGTCTGTGGCGTCCGGAAGCCGGGCCGACGGTGTTCGCGGCATTCGAGTCCGAGACCGACTACTTCGGGTCCCGCGCCCAGCAGAGCATGATCAACTTCCGGGTCCGTGACCTGGACGCGATGCTCGCTCAATTGCGCGCCAAGGGAGCGGACGTGGCCGACGAGACGCAGGACATGGAGGGCGTCGGTCGTTTCGGCTGGGTCACCGATCCCGAGGGCAATCGGGTAGAGCTGTGGCAGCCCGCCTGACCGTGTCCTCACGCCCCCTCCGGCGCAGCGGCACCTCTTCGCCCTCCTTGCCGCGCTGTGCGTGCCCGCCCACGGCCGGAGCGCAGCGGGCACCTGCGGGGACCTGGAGGACCTCGCGCTCGCGCCGCGGGACGACCGGTGGGTGCCGCCCCGTGGGGTGGAGAGCGCCGGGTTCAGTCCCGTCTGCCGCCGAAGATGTTCAGGAAGAACAGGAACACGTTGAGGACGTCCAAGAAGATCGAGGCGGCCAGCACCGGCGCCGACTCGAGGTTCTGCGACCGCCGCAGCCGCTGGAAGTCGAAGAGGGTGAACCCGGCGAAGACGACCAGACCGAGCACGCTGTAGATGAGCGAGCCGTGCGGGATCCGCACGAAGATCGCCACCACCCCGAAGACCAGTAGGGCCAGCAGCCCCCAGAAGCTCATCCGCGCCAGACCCGAGAGGTCGCGGTCGGTGGCGTAACCGACCGAGCCCAGCGCCGCGATGAACAGCGCGGTCGCGCCGCCGGCCTGCCACAGCGCATGTGGATCGGCTGTGGCGTAGTAGACCAGCGTCGGGGCCATGGCAACGCCCATGAGCAGGCCGAACCCGCCGAGCAGCACCACCGTCGCCTCCCGGGAGCGGGAGGCGGCGAACCGCATCGCGATCAGGCACACGAAGGCGCCGATGAAGGCGATGATGCCCGCGCCGTGGGCGAGGTTGCGGCCGATGTAGGCCCCGAGGGCGAACAGGCCCGCGGTGGCCGCGACGTAGGTCATCGTGCGCGCGAACAGAGTGTTCGTTGAGATCCCATAGCCCTGGCGGGCCGCTGTCGTGTCGTACATGGTCTTTCTGTACCCACATCCCCGAGGGGAATCCCAAGGACGCACCCGGTTGCCGATCACGACGCGCTCCCTCGGCGACTGGTCGGGTACGGAGTTTTTCGGCCATCTTGGGCTTGTGTGCCGTGGGGGCCTCAACTCCTGACGATCCGAGAGTTACGGTGGCAGGGCAATTGGTTGTCTTCACCATACATCCGGAGTGGGTGACAGACGGCCCCCGCGCCCGCAGAAGGAGGCAGGCCCGTGCGCGTGAGTGTCGACCGGGATCGTTGTTGCAGTTCGGGCCAGTGCGTAGGCGTGGTTCCGGAGGTCTTCGATCAGAGCGAGGACGACGGAGCGGTGCTCCTGCTCGACGCCGAGCCGGGCGAGCGATGGCACGCCGGGGTGCGGCTGGCGGCAGGCATCTGCCCGGGCCGGGCCATCACCGTCCACGAGACCTGACCCGCCCGTAGGAGCCTCCGGCCCGCCCCGGCCCGGCCCCAGGCCCGCGCGCCAAGACCAGTGAGGGAGACACCAGTGACGACCAGTACACCTGCAACCTTCGCGTTCCCTGCGGAACGGGGCGGCTGCCCCTTCGCCCCGCCCACCTCCTACAGCCGGGCCCGGCAGGAGGAGCCCGTCTGCGTGGTCTCGCTGTGGGACGGCTCCCGTTCCTGGCTGGTCACCCGGCACGAGGACGTCCGCACCGTCCTGAGTGACCAGCGCTTCAGCGCCGACTCGCGCAAGCCCGGCTTCCCCTTCCTCAGCGAGGGCCGCCGAGAGCTGGCGACGCGGGGCCGGAGCTTCATCCGCATGGACGATCCCGAGCACGCCCATCTGCGCCGGATGCTCACCGGCACCTTCACCGTGAAGCAGATCGAGGCGTGGGCCCCGAAGGTCCAGGAAGTGGTCGACGACTTTCTGGACGAGATGACCGCGGGCGGACGGACGTCGGCGGACCTGGTGAGTGAATTCGCCCTCCCGGTACCGTCCCTGATGATCTGCCTGATGCTGGGCGTCCCCTACGACGACCATGCCTTCTTCCAGCAGTGCAGCGGCGTCCTGCTGGACAGCCACTCCGGGCCGGACGAGGTCCGGCAGGCCCGCGACGACCTGGCGGGCTACCTGGATCACCTCGCGGCCGAGAAGGAGCGGCGGCCCGACGACGGCATCATCAGCCGATTGATGGGCGAGGGCCGGCTCAGCCGCGACCAGGTGGCCCGGATGAGTCTGCTGCTGCTGGTCGCCGGGCACGAGACCACGGCCAATATGACGGCGCTGTCGGTGTTGGCCCTTCTGCGCAACCCGCGCCAGGCAACGCGGCTGCGCGAGGAACCCGAGCTGATGAAGGGCGCGGTGGAGGAACTGCTCCGCTACCTGAGCGTCGTGCAGAGCGGGGTGACCCGCGTCGCGACCGAGGCGGTGCAGCTGGGCGGCTGGACCATCGAGCCCGGCGACGGGGTGCTGTGCATGCTCTCCACCGCCAACCGCGACGAGGCCCTGTTCGCCGACGCCGACGGACTCGACGTCACCCGCGACGCCCGCAGGCACGTGGCCTTCGGCTTCGGAGTCCACCAGTGCCTGGGCCAGCCGCTGGCCCGCCTGGAACTGCGCATCGCCCTGTCGACCCTGCTGCGCCGGCTCCCCGACCTGCGACTGGCAGTCCCCTTCGATGACATCCGGTTCCGGCCGGACAAGGTGGTCTACGGCGTGGAGTCCCTGCCGGTCACCTGGTGAACCGCGGCGGCACCGCCTGCGCTGTGGACGCGGATCGGTATGCCTGTGACGCGGCACGACCCGTCGAGGCGCGAAGCGGCCGCGAGGTCGGTCAGGGGCGACGTTTGGGGCGTCGCCCCATGGGCTGCTCCGGTTCCGGGCTCGGTGTCACCGGCGGTAGCGGGCGGGTCTGCGGGGTCTTGGCGGTCACGGTCAGTGGCAGCCCGCAGTGTCGGATCTCCAGGGAATCGCCCTCCACCAGCGTGTAGTCCGCCCTGGTTGCCGTGACTTCGACGTGCAGACGTTGCCGTCGCATCTGGACCGTGAAGGCCAGGCGGCTGATGCGTTCAGGCAGCCGGGGGGAGAACTCCAGGATCCCGGCGTGGTGCCGCATGCCTCCGAAGCCTGCAACGAGTGCGGTCCAGGTGCCGGCGAGGGAGGCGATGTGCAGTCCGTCCCGCGTGTTGTTCTCCAGATCGTTGAGGTCCATCAGGGCCGCTTCACCGAGGTAGTCGTAGGCCAGTCGCAGATGGCCGACCTCCGCGGCGACGATCGCCTGCGTGCAGGCGGACAGTGAGGAGTCGCGTACGGTCAGCGCCTCGTAGTAGGCGAAGTTGCGCGCCTTGTCCTCGGGGCTGAAGGCGTCCCCGCGCAGGAACATGGCCAGCACCAGGTCGGCCTGCTTGATCACTTGTTTGCGGTACAGATCGAAGTACGGGTAGTGGAGCATCAGTGGGTACGCCTCGGGCGGGGTGTCGAGGAAGTTCCACACCTGGTGTCTGGTGAAGCCCACCGACTGCTCGTGGACCTGCAGGGTGCTGTTGTAGGGCAGCGTCATCGCCTCGGCGGCGTCCCGCCAGGAGGCGGCCTCCTCCTCGTCCACGCCGAGGGCGGCGCCCTGTTCGGCATGACGTTCGATCACTTCGGCTGCGGCACGCAGATTCAACTGGGCCATGAGATTGGTGTAGGTGTTGTCGTCGGAGATCGCGCTGTACTCGTCCGGCCCGGTGACCCCGTCGATGTGGAATCGGCCGTGCGGGTCGTGATGGCCGAGCGAGTGCCACAACCGCGCGGTCTCCACCAGGAGTTCGACCCCGGTCTCCCGCTCGAAGTCGTCGTCCCCGGTGGCGTCCACGTACTTCGTCACGGCCAGGGCGATGTCCGCGTTCACATGGAAGGCGCCTGTACCGGCGGGCCAGTACGCCGAGCATTCCGAGCCTTCGATGGTCCGCCAGGGAAACGCCGCACCGCGCAGACCCAGGAGGCGGGCCCGGTCGCGGGCCGCGGGCAGCGTCGCCTGCCGCCAGCGCAGCGCCTCGACGACGGAGTCAGGGGAGGTATGGGTCAGCAGGGGCAGGACGAAGGCCTCGGTGTCCCAGAAGGAGTGCCCGTCGTAGCCGGAACCGGTCAGGCCCTTCGCCGGGATCGCCCGTTGCTCGGCACGCGCGCCGGCCTGGAGTACGTGGAAGAGCCCGAAGCGGACGGCCTGCTGGATCTCGGTGTCGCCCTCGACCTCGACGTCCGCCCGTGCCCAGAAGTCGTCCAGGTAGGCGCGTTGTGCTTCGACGAGACCCTGCCAGCCGGTGCTGCTGGCCCCGGCCAGTGCCGCGTGCACCTGGTCGCGCACGGCGGGCAGGGACCTCTGCGCGGACCAGCCGTAGGCGACGAGTTTCTCCATCCGCAGGGTTTCGCCGGGAAGGAGCCTGGCGGTGACGGTGAGCCGGCTGACGTCGTCGATGCTCTCTGTGGAGGTCTGGATGCCGTCGGGTCCCTGCACGCTGTGGTCGGCCGCCGCGCCGACACGCAGCCGGCTCTGCCGGGTGCGGTGCACCAGGTGCAGCCGGGTCCCCCGGGCGAAGTTCTCCTCGGGGAGCAGCGGCGATTCCAGGACAGCGGAGACGCGGGGGTCTCCGATGGCCGGTGGAAGTTGCTCGTTGGCGACGAGTTCGGACTGCAGGACGATCCTGACCTCCGCGTCCAGCGCCTCCACCTCGTAGGCCACACCGGCGATGGCCCGCTGGGTGAGGGAGACCAGCCGGGTGGAACGGACACGGACCGTCGTTCCCGCGGGCGAGGTCCACTCGCAGGTACGGCGCAGCAGACCGCTGCGCAGGTCCAGTACCCGCTCGTGGGAGAGAAGCCGCCCGTAGCGCAGATCGAACGGTTCGTCGTCGACGAGCAGGCGGATGATCTTGCCGTTGGTCACGTTGATGACCGTCTGGCCGGATTCCGGATAGCCGTAGCCCGCTTCGGCGTACGGCAGGGGATGGAGCTCGTACACCCCGTTGAGGTAGGAGCCGGGCGTTCCGTGCGGTTCGCCCTCGTCGAAGTTGCCGCGCCAGCCGACGTGCCCGTTGGACAGGGCGAACACGGATTCGCTCTGCGGCAGCAGTTCGAGGTTCAGCTCGGACTCGCGTACGGCCCAGGGCTCGACGGTGAACGAGGAACTGCTGATCACGTCTGCTCCTCCAGAAGTTCCGCCAGGTCCAGGACCACGATGTCGGCTCCGTGCGCACGCAGCTCCGGGGCCTGGCCCACACGGTCGACGCCGATGACGTACCCGAAGTGGCCGGAGCGGCCGGCGTCCATGCCGGCCAGCGCGTCCTCGAACACCGCGGCCTGTGCGGGCGTGCAGCCCAGGTCCCGGGCCGCCTCGAGGTACGTGTCCGGATGCGGCTTACCGGGAAGCTTCCGCTGGGCGGCGACGATGCCGTCGATCCGGACGTCGAACTGACCCTCCATGCCCACCGACACCAGCACGTCGCGACAGTTGGCACTCGAGGAGACCACGGCGGTTGCCAGGCCGGCCTCGCGTACGGCCTGAACGAAGCGTACGGAGCCTGCGTACGCCTCGACGCCGTCCTCGCGGATCTTCTGCAGGACCAGGGCGTTCTTGCGGTTGCCCAGTCCGTGCACGGTGTCCTGGTCCGGCGAGTCCTCGTCCGTGCCTTCGGGCAGTTCGACACCGCGAGACGCGAGGAAGGTCCGGACCCCGTCCGCGCGCGGCAGCCCGTCGACGTACTCGTCGTAGTCGGCGACCGGGTCGAACGGGCGGAAGCCGTCACCGTCGCGTCGGCGAAGGAAGTCGTCGAAGGTCTCTTTCCAGGCTGCCGCGTGGACCACAGCCGTCTTGGTGAGCACCCCGTCCAGATCGAACAGGCAGGCTCTGATCTCCTCGGGCAGCCTGATCCTTGTCATACGGCGACGGTTCCCCGGCGAGCGAACCGGGATGCCCGCCCGCACCCAACACCATCCATACGGTCCTCCAGCGAGCAGGGCGGATCCGCCCCTCGGTCGACCGAGGGGCGGATCGTCACTCCGCGATGCGCACGATCAGACGGTGAATGGTCTTGCCCGAGGACTCGCTCGTGACCTCCTCGTCGACGAGGAGGTCGTGGGGTCCGAGCGCGTCCCGGACCGCCTTCGCGTCGAAGCCGGCGTACAGGCGACCGTGCTCGTCGCGTCGGCCGGTCCCTTGGCTGACCCTCCAGGTGAGGTAGAGAGTCCCACCGGGTACCAGGACCGCGGCGATGCGCTGCAGGGACGGGGCGAGCTCCTCGGGCGGCAGGTGCATGATGACGGTCTCGCACAGGACGTTCTGGAACGACCCGTCGACGACGCCCGCAAGGTCGGGCAACGTCGCATGTTCGAAGGGGATCCCGGGGTGGCGCCGTCGCGCTTCGGCCAGCAGAGCCGACGACGCGTCGTAGCCGACGGCCGCGAAACCCGCGTCCGCGAGCCAGGCGGTGTCGCGGCCCGCGCCGCAGCCGATGTCGGCGGTCGGTCCGCTTCGGAAGTGGCTGAGCACGGCCTCACGCAATGCGCTGTCGGTGGGCTGGGCGTGCCAGTCGTCCGCGTAGTCGGCTGCGTCCCGCTCGTAGGCGTCGAGGGTCTTCGCGTCCATGGAGTGGCCCTTCTCGGCGTCGTCCTTTTATCTTGATGACGAGCTTCTTTATATCAAGATACTCTCGTCCTGGTCAGCCCTTCCGGGCGACAGCTGTTGGCGGGCGAGTGCCGGGACGCCGAGAATGGGAGTGCGGGGGCGTCCACTCGTCCAGGAGGCCCGTCATGCAGACTGCCCAGGAGATCATGCACTCCGGCGCCCAGTGCATCGCCGAGAGCCAGACCCTCGCCCAAGCCGCCGAGCTCATGCGGGACCTCGGAGTCGGCGCCCTGCCCATCTGCGGGGAGGACGATCGCCTGACCGGGATCATCACCGACCGCGACATCGTCGTGAAGTGCGTCGCCCAGGGCCTAGACCCGGCCACCACGACCGCCGGAGACCTGGCGCAGGGGCGCCCGATGGTCATCGAGGGGAGCGACGACATCGAGCAGGTGCTCAGGGTCATGGAGCAGCACCGTGTGCGGCGGCTGCCGGTCATCGAACACCCCAGCCACAAGCTGATCGGCATGATCTCCGAGGCGGACGTGGCCCGGCACCTGTCGCAGGCGCGGGTCGCCGAGTTCGTCACCTCGATCTGCGCCGAGTGAGCAGCAGGACACCTACAGCCCCTACGGCCGCGACCACCAGTGCCGTCCTCTCCCCCGATCCCGATCGGGGGCCGGGGCCTCGTGCGGGACGCCACCCCGATCCGCGTCGTCGGGCCGGGAGCGAGTGCGGTTGTCCGCCGGGGGATGGAGTCCCTCCTTGGAGTACTCGGTGGCGGCGATCACCTCCACGAGTTGCTCCTCGGTGAAGTCCTCGGAGCCTTCCACGTGTGGAACGAACCCGATGAGCACGCCGTCCTCGAGGACCTCCGCCTCCAGGCCGAGCACTCCGTCGGTGTCCCAGAGCGCCTCACCACCGTCGGCGAGCACAACCCTCACACCGCACTGGTAGACACCGACCCTGGCGAGGTGTGCCATGACTCCACGGGCCCGCAGCGACGCCACGAGACGGTCGGCGCGCTCCTCGTCCATCGGGATCGCCATCCTCCCTGTGCAGCGGATGCCGGGGTGGTCGATTCCGCCTCCTCCACAGTAGGCCGCTCCACCGGGAGCGCCGCGCTGCGGGTGCTCGGTACCTGGGGATCACCGCAGGGCAGGGCCTACTCCCCCGCCGCACCGCAAACGGCCATCAGCTCGACGGCGCGCGCCCGGCGTCCAGCGCGGCGGCGATCACGCGGATGACCGCGTCGATGCCCTCGACATTCCCGCCCGGCGCAGCCAGGGCGAGGGCCGCTCTCCGGGCCGCGCGAAGCGCGTCCCCGGCGCGCGACAGCGCCCGCCAGTCGTGAGCGGGTTCACAGAGCAGATCGGCATCGTCCAGGACCGCCAGGGCAGCGGCCGCGCCCACCGCCCGGTCCGTCGCAGCGCGGACCGCGCCAGGGTCGCCGGTCGGGGCGAGCCCGGCTCCGGCGCTGGTGACCTCGGCGTTGAGCTGCGAAACCGGCTCACCGACCAGGGCCGAGATGGTGCGGGACATTCGGACTCCCCATGCGACGAACCACGGCTCACAGCAGCGTACCCGCCGGTCACATCACTGACATGCACAGTTCGGGACTGGGCGGGCACCCAGTCTGCCCTGCCCGACAGGCGCTGTCACCCCCCGGTCGGCGGGAGCCCCCACCGGTCGGTAGCCGGAGTTTCCGGCCCATGTCACCGGTGCCGAGCCGAACCAACGGCGAGCCACTGGTGACCGGGCTCACGGGGTCGATGCGAGGCGCATCCGATCGTACGCGAGGACCCGGTTGACGCAGGGCTGGCACAGGCGGCGGTCCTGGGCCACGAGGTTGCCGAAGCGGCTCAGGACGAGTCGGCTGTGCATGTCCTCGACGGTGGCGACATCCACGGAGGGCAAGCGGGTCCGCACAGCCGGGCAGGCCGATCGCGTGCACCGGGACGTCGAGCCCGCGCGGAGCCACGAGCACCCGTCACCTCCCCTCCGAGGCAAAGCTCCTGATCGAGCCGGGACGCTCCATGGTGGCCACCTCGGCGCTGAGCCTGTACCGGGTCGTCACGGTCAAGCACGGAGTGAAGACCTTCGTGGCCGTCGACGGCGGCATGGCCGACAACCTCGAGCCCATGGTCTACGGCCAGCGCTTCGAGGCCACCATCACCAACCGGGTCGGCGGTGGCGAGCTCTGCGACCTGGTCGGCCGCCACTGCGAGTCCGGCGACCGGCGCCTCCTCCTACTCCGTCTCCAGCAACCACAACGGAGCCCGCCGTCCACCGGTGGTCCTGCGCAGGGACGTGCGCTGGTGGTGACGCCGGCGGATCCGCACGGGCGGTTTCAGGCGTCGACCTGGGGCTCGGCCGGGCTGAGGTAGTGCACGGTGCTCTGGTCGGCGTGTGGGGCGAGCAGGCCCTGCAGCTCCTCTGCCGCGGTCTTGAGGAGGTGGCCGTCCCCGGTGGCGTGGAGCGTTTCCAGGATGAAGACGACGTGGGCGGAGTCCTCGGTGACGCGGGTGCGGTGGGCGTCGCGGTGGTTCCAGTGGCGGGTCAGGACCCCGGTCGTGTCCGCGTAGACGATCTCGCCGGGATTGGGGTGCTCGATGGTGTCGGGCTCGCCGAGCGGGGTGAAGCACTCGGTGCCGTCCGCGTGGCGGATGACCACGTCGCCGGTGACGTGGTCGAGGTCGAAGGCACCGGCGGGCAGGCCGTGGCGGACGGAGACCGCGTTGTAGGAGTCCACGGCAGGGTTGATCCGCGGCAAGGCGCCCTTCTTGACGACGCGGCGGCCGAGAGCGTCGACGCTGGGGCGGATGCGGCGCGGATTGGTGCCGAACGAACGGTAGGCGGCGTGCCACGCCTCGATGCGGGGATCGGTCTCGTCGGCGGGCAGCCAGGCGCCGTCGGCAAGCTGCCGCTCCAGTGCGTCCACGGCGGCGCCGGTGCGGGGCCAGGGTTCGCGGCCGCGCAGGCCGGTGGCGGTGACCAGGGCGACGAGCGCATCGGGGAAGGCTTCGGCGACGGCGGGGTCGAGGCGGAAAGCAGGCATGCGGGGCTCCGTTCGTCCGATGGGGTAAGGGTCGAGGCCTCCCGGCGCGGGCCGCGGATGCCGCAGAGCGTACGGCCTGCACAGCCGTCACCCCGGCACGGGCGTGCAGTAACCCCCAGGGCCAGGTCGGCGGCGGCGCCGTCGCCGTCCGGATCAGCCACTATCTGACGCTGACGCGGGCCGTCGGCTACCAGAAAGCCGTCAAGTTCCTCGGCCGGCAGGCGGACAGCCCGTAGCATCGTCGCGGCGCGCGCGCTGACGCAGAGCGGGCTCGGTGAGGCCCTCGCGGTGGATCTGGCCACGGTCCAGGGCTGGGAGTCGGGCCGGCGACCGCTGGCGAACATCCGGGCGGGGGCGTTGGTGGACTTACGCCGCCGGTTACCCGTGCTCGGGGCGGACCCCGCCGTCGTCGGTCTGCTCGACGCCGCGATGGACGCCGACCGGATCATCGGGGCCAGCCTCGAGCCGCCGGCAGCCGACGCCCTGTATCCCCTTGCCGGGTGGGTCCACACCCGCGACACCGCGCATATGATCGCGTGGGCGGTGAACGGCACCCCGCCGCCCGCGCTCGCGGCCCGGCCCGCCCCCCGCCGCCACGGTGCAGTCGCCACCGCTCCGCTGCTGTCCGCCCAGGACCGGGCCGTGTTCTTCACCGACCTGCGCAACGCCGTCGCTTCAACCGCCAGCAGCCCGCTGCTGCGCCGTCAGGCCCTGTACCTGGCCTCTTACGACCCCGCACCGGACGCGTCCGCCTGGATGGCCCACACCCTGCACGGTGATCGCAGTGCCCTCCCCATCCGGGGTTGGTCCCCGTACTGGGCCCAAGCCCGCTCTACTGCGACCGCCCTCGCCCGCCGGGGCGACACCCTCCCGCTGCTCGACTTCATCGACCGCTCCATCGCTGACAACGACGAAGGCGAAGCAGCGAACCTCAACTACTGGGCCTACTGGATGGGTGCGGTCGCCCGGCCACAAGCCGACGACAGCTTCATGCGGGACCGGGACCTCACCGGCTGGGACGCCGTCACCCTGCTGCGGCTCCTCTCCCAGGGGCTCCAGGAAGCCCCCGGATACACGGACCTGTACGCACACTCCCTCTGGGCGCTACTGACCGCCAGGCCGTGGCTGCCGCAGGCTGCTCCCGCGCTCGCGGATGTCCTGGCCGAACGCTCGGCTCTGATCCTCGACAGTGGACGGCTCTCCCCAAGATCCCGGCGCGAACTCAGCACCGTGCATGACGTTCTACGTCAAGGCAACTGACCGGAGGAAGCACATGGCGAACGAGGCGGACCAGGCCAACGGGACGACAGGTTTCCTGCTGGAGATGGGGATGCTCAAGCGGGCCAAGCGGTCCGGCTGGTGGATCGCAGGTGTGAAGGACCCGGAGACGATCGCCGAGCACTCGTTCCGCACGGCCCTGGTCGGTGCCGTCCTCGCGATGATGGAAGGCGCGGACCCGGCGAAGGTGGCGCTGATGTGCGTTTTCCACGACACCCAGGAGACCCGCATCGGTGACATCCCGCACATCGGGCGGCGCTACCTCGATGCCGCGTCCAACGAGGCGGTGACAGCGGACCAGGTATCGGCCGCACACCCGGCCGTGGCCACCGGCGTGCAGCGGATCGTGGAGGAGTACGAGCACGGCAGCGCACTTGAGGTCATCGTCGCGCACGACGCCGACAAGCTGGAGTGCCTGCTCCAGGCCGTGGAGTACCGCGAGCAGGGATACCAGAACGTCCAGGGCTGGATCGACACCAGCATGAGCAACCTCAAGACCGCTTCAGCGCAGACGCTCGCCGAAGCGGCGCTGACCATGACCTCGGTGCAGTGGCAGCAAACGTACCTCCGTTGAACCAGCCATCGTGCCGGTCCCTTCGGCAACCGATGGACGGCTGCGGAAGACACCGGCGTGCCCGCTCAAGTACTGCAGTGCCCGACTGGCTCGCCCCCCTGGGCAGCCCGGGCAGGCGCCAACTCACCTCTCCACGCGCAACTCGACCCAGTTACGTGGAGATCCGTGGCCCTGCAACTCCCCGTCGCGCGCATCGTGTTTGACCCGTGGCGGGCCAAGTGGGCTGGGAATCCGCAGCGTCAGGCTTGGCGGGCAGAGGTTGTGAGCCGGTCGGCGAGTGCGATGACGAGTTCTCGGAGCTCGGCCGGTCGCTCAATGACGAACGGCCGGTCGAGGGAGGCGAGTACCGGGGGCAACCAGTCGAGCCGCTCCGCTCGGACTTCGACGCGGAGCCAGTTCTCGGTGTGCGGATCGGTGCCCGCCGCGAGCTCGGGCACCTCCACGCTCGCGATGCTGGCGGGAAGTCGGGCGCGGATCTGCTCGACCGTACCGTGGATCCGCAGGGTCACTTCGTGCCGGTACGCAGCCCTGGCGAGCCCGGACAGGACGCGCTGCGCCGGATCGAGTCCAGCGGGCGGCTCAAATGAGCCCGGCAGGGTCCTCGCGTCTGCGATGCGATCGAGCCGGAAGGTCCGTTCCTGGCCGATCTCGGGGTCGGCGCCGGTGACGTACCACCGGCCCGAATGGGTGACGATCCCATACGGATGCAGAGTGCGTTCGCTGTGTCGGCCATCTCGGGCCGTGTACCTCATCGAGATCGGTCGGCGATGACGTACCGCATCGGCGAGGGTGAGCAGGACCCCGGTCTCCGGGGCGGCGACCTCGCCGGGCGGAGCCGTGAAGGCCAGGGATTCGAGGACGGTGTCGAGCCGACGGGCGAGTTGCTCGGGCAGCACCCGGCGGATCTTGGCCGCTGCTGTCTCGCCGGCCGTGTCCACCGCCGTCAGCAGCCCCGCTCGCCGGCCGGCGACGAGGCCGAGCAGCACGGCGAGTGCCTCGTCGTCGTTGAGCATGAGCGGGGGCAGGCGGTACCCGGGGGCGAGCCGGTACCCGCCGTAGCGGCCACGCACCGACTCGACGGGTACGTCGAGGTCGACCAAATGGTCCACGTACCGCCGCACGGTGCGCCCGTCGACGCCGAGCCTGTCCGCGAGTTCGGCCACCGTCCGGATGCCGCCCGACTGCAGGAGCTCCAGGAGTGTCAGCACGCGGCCGGTAGGTCGAACCATGTGCGGAGCCTAGCGGGAATACCGGACCGATTCTGTCCACTATGTGTTCTAGCGTGCGAGGTGCAACGACTCCACGAACCCAGGAGACAACCATGGACTTCGTCTCGATCCGCATCATCACCGGCGACGTCGCGCGCCTCGTCGACTTCTACGAGCGAGCCACCGGAGTGCAGGCGAACTGGTCCACCGAGGACTTCGCCGAACTACGGACCACCAGCGGCACCCTCGCGATCGCCAGCACCCGCACCGTCGCACTGTTCGCGCCCGGCGCCGCCCGGCCGGCCGACAACAACAGCGTGATCATTGAATTCCTCGTCGAGGACGTGGACGGCGTGCACCGGAACTTGGCCGCCTTCGTCACCGACTTCGTCAACGAGCCCACCACGATGCCCTGGGGCAACCGGTCGCTCCTGGTCCGTGACCCCGACGGCAACCTCGTCAACTTCTTCACCCCGGTCACCCCGGCGGCCATCGAGAAGTTTGCCCGCTGACGACAGCACGGACACCCGACCGGAGGTCCACCCCCGGCGGCACCTCATCATCGGGAACTGACGCATCCGACCCGTGGGACGACGATCCCGGGTCGGATGAGGCCAGCCGGATCAGCGGAGTCGAGTACTTCGGGACGTTGTTCGGTGCGGTTTCCGGTGGTCCCGGATCAGACCTGGTTGTTCCACATGCGGAAGACAGTGCACCGGCCGTTCTCGTCCAACGTCACGGTCCACAGGTTGGCGAAGGTGCCCAGTTCCTTGTAGCGGCCGGTGCCCTCGATCGCCGCAGTGTCCCCGTTGATGGCGAGGAGGGACCATTCGAAGTCCCATCCACCCTCCTGCCATGGTGTGCGGCCGAGCCATCCCTCCATGATCGCCTCGCGACCGATCCAATCGGTCTCGTAAGGCCGTTCGTGGTACTCGGCCTGCGGGGTGAACAGTGCGGTGACGTCCTTCCTGCTGCTGGTGGTCCAGGCCCGCACATAGCCCTCGACCCAGGCCCGTACCTGCTGTTCGATCACCATCGTGCCGCCTTTCCACGACGTGACGACGTCGCGCTGTTCATCCTTGGGCCGTGGGGCGGACGACCAGTTCGTTGACGTCCACCTCGGCGGGCTGGCTGATGGCGTAGTGCACAGCCTCGCCGATCGACCCGGTCAGCTCGCTCCGGGTCAGGCCAGGACTGATCACGGTGACCCGCAGCTCCCGGCTCTCCTGGCGCAGGCCCTCGGACAGAGCCCGGACCGCGTGCTTGGTGGCGCTGTAGACGGCCGCGGTCGGATCGACCCTCAGCCCGGAGACGGAGGAGATGTTGACGATGTGCCCGGCGCGCTGGGCCCGCATGACCGGCAGAACGGCGGCGATGCCATGCAGGACCCCGCGCAGGTTCACGTCGATCATCAGGTTCCACTCGTCAACGCGTAGCGCGTCCAGACGCGACAACGGCATCACCCCGGCGTTGTTGACCAGGACGTCGACGCGCCCGTACCGGGCCTGGGCGGCGGCGACGAAGGACTGCATGCCGAGCGGGTCGGTCACATCCAGCTCATGCGGCAGGGCGCTGCCG
>Ga0302314_10001255_pt1 | contig 47418 bp, 40 predicted proteins | sample III_Palsa_N2_3_FD_200533 | JGI IMG/M metagenome (GOLD analysis project Ga0302314, IMG submission 200533) | Peat permafrost microbial communities from Stordalen Mire near Abisko, Sweden - III_Palsa_N2_3 | ecosystem: Environmental > Terrestrial > Soil > Palsa > Peat permafrost | place: Sweden...
CGTCTTGATCGACCTTCAGCACGGCATCACCGCCCGAAGCATCGACGAATCCCAGGTGGATAGGCGCCCAGATGCCGGGTCGGTAGGACTCTAGACTTCCGGCCTACTAGCTCGGGCATGCGCATTGCTCGGCCAAGCCCGTGACTGCGTCGTCCTAGTTGTGGGTCGGGGGAGCAGCGAACCAGACTGCTCCGATGACCCGAGACGCTCAATCGGCCCGTCGCTTGTGGTCCCGCCTTGAGCCGATCCACGCCGTCACTTACTTCTCACCAGAGGCCCTCGCCGCGCTCGCCAAAGCCGGGTACAAGGGATTCTGGATGGGTTACTTCGCGGGCCGGGCCGCGCCGATGGGTCGCGTCGGGCCTGAGATCGTGTTCGCCACCTTCTACAACTTCTCGATGGCACACGTCAGACGGGCCATACCCGACGCTTGGACGTTCGCACCCCCTAGTGCCGCGTTGGAAGCGCGCCAAGCAGGCTCAGTCGCGGCATTGAAGCGGGCGTTCGCCGACCGCGAACACGCCGAAGCGGTCGAGACAGCAGCCATGTTGGCCCGTGCAGCAGCAGAGTCCGCGCCGATGGAAGGATGCACCTTGTTCGCCGCTAACCGGTCGTCGCCCTGGCCGGACGAGCCGACGGCTGCCTTGTGGCACGCCTCCACGCTCCTACGCGAGCACCGCGGCGACGGACATATCGCCGCTCTGATCGCCGCTGGGATACACGGCCGGGAAGCGAACATCCTTCAGTCCGCCGCCGGAGTTGTTCCGCGCGAGGTCTTCGGGGTGGCCCGACACTACGACGACGCCGAGTGGGACAGCATTTCCGCACAGCTCATCAGTCGCGGTTTGCTCGACCACGACGGAACGCTTACCGATCAAGGCATGGCGATAAGGGCAGAAGTCGAGGATCGCACCGACGCCCACGCCCTCTCCGCCTTCGACACCCTTGACGACGAGCAGCTCCAACAACTAATCGACGCTCTCGTCCCGCTCACCCGAGCCGTCATCGCCACCGGCGACATCCCTGAGGTCACGCCGATCGGAGAGCGTTTCGACGTGTGAGCCGAGTGTCCATGCACCTGGTCGTCGTTTGAGCGGCGCTGTCATGCAGCCGAATGCTCGAGGAGGGCGATGGGCGTCCAGGTTGGCCACTTAGGCTCGCCGAGCAATATTCCCTTCTCGATCTCAGCGACCAGGAGTGGACCATCGAGCGTCGAGTTGTCCCAGAACGCTGCCGAGTTCGCCTTCTCGCCGGCTAGTGCGATGTTGGCCCACAACCGCTGGTAGCGCTCGCGGACCTTCTTCTCCGGCACGGCATGGCCGCCAAGATCCATCCTGTGCGCCACTCGGGCGACTGCGAGGTCCTCGGGGACCATGAGGACGTGCAGCGCGACAAAGTACCCCGCGCTCAGAGCCTCATCTACGAGTTCGACCTTCGAGGGATGAGAGAACACGGTCTCGGCTATGAACTCCTTGCCGTCCCGGATCAACGTCGATCGTGTGACCTCTGCAACCTTGGCAGCGTCGTAGGCGTGGCTCTGCGGGTCGTCCGGCCAGCGTTCAGCTGCGATGAGATCGGCATTCACGAACAGAATGCCTGGTCGTTGGGGCGCCAGGATCTCTTGTACGAACGTCGACTTCCCAGCGCCATTGGGTCCGGCGACGAGGTCGAGACGGCTCAACCGGCAGTGACGCGTTGCGCAGGCTGTTGGCCGGAATCGACAGGCCGACGTGATCCATCAGGACGGAACTCAACTAGGACGCCTTCGTCATCGAGCCCCACCGCGGTCAGACCTGCATTTAACAGAGAGTGACCGAAGGAGGTGCCGGCAGCTCGCTCCCGGATGGCAACGTCGAGCTCTAGGTTGGCGACTAGTCGCTCGTCGGAAGTAAGGGCGGATAGGGGAAGCTGTCCTCTTACGGCAGAACCTATGCGTCGGCGGGTCGTTGTCTCGTAGGCCGAGAACATCCGTCCGATCCGGGTCCAGTGTTCGAGCTGCTGGCGGCCCGAGCGGTTTTCCCGGCGGCCTTCGTCGAGCGCGGCATCGAACAAGTCGGCATCGAAGCGGGTCATTCGGTCAGCCATCATCCATCCTTCCGTAACACTCTGCTTACAAGCGTAGCAGACTGTTACCTGGCAACACAATCCTGTCCCTAAGGGGCTGTTACGGAGAGTCGCAGACCCGGCCGGCCCATAACAGGCCCGGCCGACTCTGCTCGCCAGAGGGCGTCCCTCAACTCATCGCGCTCTCGGAATCCTGATATCAGACCGCACTTCACGTCGCCCGGTGCGCCGGAATCGTCCTGGGTTTGTTGAACAGTCCGGTCGGGCGTTCGCGCAAATCTCGCGCACGGCCCAGGCCTACCGGTTGGTAGAACTCCTGCTCCGGGTTTGTTTGACGGTGAGTCGGTCATATAGGCGGGATTCTGTGCACCGGTCCGTTGCCAGGCCGGATTGGTGGCCATCCATCTAAGCGGTCTACCTGGGGACATCGGCCGGGCCGGCCGTCCCACGTTTGACCTTGCTCCGAGTGGGGTTTACAAAGCCGCCCGGGTCGCCCCGGGCGCTGGTGCGCTCTTACCGCACCGTTGCACCCTTGCCTGTGACGCTCCCGAAGGAGGCCCATCGGCGGTCTGCTTTCTGTTGCACTGTCCTTCGAGTCACCTCGACTGGCCGTTAGCCAGCACCCTGCCCTGCGGAGTCCCGACCTTCCTCGACCGGGTCATTGCCCGGCCGCGACCACCCGACCGACTCACCGTCGCCGCCCAGTCTGGCAGAGCGCGACATGGTCCGTGACTGACGTTTCGGTTCCATTGAGGGACTGGGACTCGCCCGACGGTTCGCTGACGTGATCCCGTTACGGCGGTGAGACCAGAGAGAAGTCCCGGACCACCCATTCCGTTTCTGACTTCTTGGCCTCGCCGATGGGATGCATGCAGTCGGGTACCGGCAAGATGCGACCAGGGGTCACGGCAGCTCGCCAACGATCGGTGGTCCCGTCCGGGTTGTCGACCTGCATCTCCACCAGGCCGTCACCGAGCTCCTGGCCGGCCCGGGGCCGATCGAACAGGTCCCATCCGATGATCCGAAGCACTTCCCGCTCCAGGGCTTGGACCCGGGGCCCGCGGAGGCCCGCACATCCCCGGTACCGGTCGGCGACGTCGGCCGCAGCCCCCCGCCGCCACAAAACCCGGGACACGAGGTCCAGGTCTGCGAACGCCCACGCCGTCGCTTCGGGGAGGACCACAAGGGTGGGGGCGAAGCGATGTCCACCCGTGTGGCTGGTCCGCCAGCGGCGTACCCCGTCCGGTAGGTCCAAGGCCCGCGTTCGGACCGCCAGGTCGGTCCCTAGCGACCCGCAGCACACGTCGCGCTTGCCGTGGGTGCACACCAGAAGGTCGCGGCCGTCTCGGTCCGTAGCGCCGGCCCCGCTTCCGGGCTCATCGAGTGCGGCTGCGACCGCAGCGCGCAAGTCGCCGCCAACCACAACAGCCTCGCGTCGGACGAAGCCCGAGAAACGGTTGCCCTCGGATCTCGAACCGATGTGGGCCACGACTCGTCGAAGTCCGGTGTCCGGCACGACGGCCTGCACCCGAAGGTGACGCCCGTCGAGTAGGTCGGCGAGCCCGGCCACTTCGGGAACCTCGTTGATGTCGCGCGGCCACGGGAGCGGAATTTCGATCAGCAGGAAACCCAAATACGAACCGGCGCTGCCTATCGGGTCGACCCCTTCGGCCCGCGCCCAGGCGTTGCATCGCACCGCCTCGCTCGCGGAGCTGGCTGAGGTAGCTGAAAGCGTCACGCGATCAGGGTACTTGGGTCGCGCAGCAGACCCACCCCCTACACTTCGGCTCGGTGCGGAGGCGTCGTGCTGATTGGGTGCTCGCCGGATTCATTGCCGCGGTCAGCTACGTACCGCTTTTGCTCACCAAGCAGGGGGCGGTCGCGGCTGACACCAAGCAGTACCTGTATCTCGATCCTGGGAAGCTGACCGTCGGTGCGGCCTCCATGTGGGATCCGAACACGGGTATGGGCACCGTCACCCACCAGAACATCGGTTACCTCTTCCCGATGGGTCCGTACTACACGGCGGTGCAGTGGCTGGGCATCCCGATGTGGATCGGCCAGCGCATATGGATGGGCACCCTGCTGTTCTCGGCTGGGTTGGGAGTGGCCTACTGCGCCCGGCGATTAGGACTCGTTGGCCCGGGCCGAGTCGTTGCCGCGCTCGGGTACATGCTCAGCCCTTACACCATCGACTATTTGGACCGGATCTCTGCGATCCTCATGCCCTGGTCGGCGCTCGGCTGGATGGTGGGTCTTACCGCAGGTGCGGCCCGGACCGGCCGCTGGCGCTATCCGGCGCTGTTCGCCATAGTCGTCGCCCTGGTGGGTGGCGTCAACGCCACATCGATCTTGCTGGTGATGGCGGCGCCGGCCTTGTGGCTGATCCACGCCGTTTGGGTCACACGTGAGGTGAGCCTGCGGCGGGCCCTGGTGGTTGCGGGGCGGATCGGCACGTTGTGCGCCCTCGTCTCGCTCTGGTGGGTGGCGGGGCTGTGGGTTGAGGGACGGTATGGAATCGATGTCTTGCGGGTGACAGAGACGGTGCGCACCGTCGCGAGTACGTCATCTGCGTCAGAGGTCTTGCGCGGACTCGGCTACTGGTACTTCTACGGCTGGGACAAGGTCCAGCCGTGGACGCTTCCCGCCGTGCAGTACACGCAGTCTCTATGGCTCCTGGGGCTCAGCTTGGGTCTTCCGAGCGTCAGCGTGGCCTTCGGCCTGTTTACCCGATGGCGCCATCGAAGCTTCGCCGTTGGACTCGTCGGCTTCGGCACGGTCGTCGCCGTCGGCGCCTTCCCGTACTCGCACCCGTCACTCTTCGGCGCCTTGATCAAGGACGCTTCTTCTGGTTCGACCCTCGCGCTGGCCATGCGATCCGTCGACCGGATCGTCCCCATCGTGATACTCGGCCTGGCCCTTCTGTTGGGTGCCGGAGTGACCGCCATCCATATCCGTTGGTCGCGAATTGGTGTCGCCGCTGCCGTGGCGTGCGTGGCGATCATCGCCGCCGACATTCCACCCATGTGGACAGGCGGCATGATCGCATCCAACCTGTCCCGGCCGTCCACCATCCCCTCCTATTGGACCGAAGCGACGGCCTACCTCAACGGCCAGGGTTCGTCCAGCCGCGTGCTCGGCCTGCCGGGGGAAGACTTCGCGGCCTACTCGTGGGGAGTGACGGAGGATCCCATCGCGGTGGGGTTGCTCGACCGTCCCTACGTCGCCCGGCAGGTCGTACCGTCGGGGACCCCCGCCTCGGCCGACCTCCTGCAGGCCCTCGACGAGCCGATACAGGAGGGGACCCTCGACATGGCGGCCCTGGCCCCGGTCGCTCGGCTCATGAGCGTGGGCCAAGTGCTACTGCAATCCGATCTCCAGTACGAGCGGTACCACCTTCCGCTGCCTCAGGCCTTGTGGGAGCTGATGGATCCGCCGCCACCCGGCCTGAGCCAGCCGACGACCTTCGGTCCGGCCAACCCGGCGCCCCTGATTCGGTATCCGCTCGACAGCGAGATCCGTCTCGGGCTCCCGACCGGGGCCCCGCAACCTCCCGCCCTGGCCGTGTTCGACGTGTCCGATCCGCGGCCGCTGGTCCGTACGGAAGGGGTCCAGCAGCCCATAATCCTGGCGGGAGATGGCAGCGGAGTCGTGGAAGCGGCCGGTGCCGGCCTCTTGAATGGCGACACGCCCATCTTGTACGCGGCGTCGCTCGTCCACGACCGCAGCGAGTTCGACCAGGCGGTGGCGGACGACGCCGAGCTGGTACTCACCGACACCAACCCGCTGGCGACGTATCGATGGGGGAGCCTCCGCGACAACGTCGGAGAGGTCCAGCAGGCCGGAGTCGCCGACCTGTCCTCCGACCCTTCCGCCTACGCCCTACCGGTGTTCCCCGACGAAACGGTGGCCGACCAGACGGTTGCCGAGGTGACGGGCGTGAAGTCCGTGCGGGCCACCGAATACGGCGACTCGCTGGCGTTCACCCCGGAGAACCGACCTATCAACGCCATCGATGGGAACCTGTCCACGGCTTGGACGTTCGGCGCCCACCAACCGGTGTCCGACGTGAAACTTCAAGTCAATCTGGACCAGCCGGTTACTGAGGACCACGTCTCTTTGACCCAGGCCCAGTCGGTCCGCTCGACCCGGCACATCACCTCGATAACCCTGCTTTTCGACGGTCGGCATCCGGTCACGGTGAAAATGTCACCGGCCTCGCTCCACGCCCCGGGGCAGACGGTCGCCTTCTCCACCCGTACCTTTTCTCAACTCGAAGTCGTGGTCAATGGAGCGACGGGCGGCGCCAACAAACGATACGACGGACTGGCCCAGGTCGGCTTGGCCGAGATCAGCATCCCGGGCGTATCGGCGGCGTCGGAAAGCTTGAGGCTCCCAACAGACCTGCTCTCCATGGCGGGCGCCTCGTCGCTGTTGCTCAGACTGGCGATCCTGATGCAACGGGACCGGGCGATCGAGCCGCCCCGCCACGATCCCGAGCCGTACATGCGTCGCACGTTTACGCTCCCTACGGCGCGGACCTTCTCGGTCAGCGGCACGGCCGAGATCAACTACGGCGACTCCGACAACTTGATCAACCAACTGATCGGGCTCACACCAGCAGGGAAACTGCCGGCTCCGGTCTCGATGGCAACGCCGGGCCCGGCGACGGTGCTGGCGGCCAACTCCTCGACCCGCTTGGACGGTGATCGCAGCGCGCGCGCCAACGCCGCCGCCGACGGCGACGCGTCCACGGCTTGGATCGCTGAGACCGGGCCGCAGTCGGGGGAATGGCTCGACTTCACGCTGGACAAGCCGGTCACCTTCGACCACTTGGACTTGCAAGTGGTCAACGACGGCCGTCATTCGCTGCCGACCAGGATCACCATCAGCTCGGGCGGGGCCAGCCGTACCGTCACTGTGCCCGCCCCGCCGGTGGGGACCGGACGGCCCCAGGTTTCGACCACGGCGATCCCGATCACGTTCCCGGCCCTGACGGGAGCCAACGTGAGAGTCACGATCAACTCGGTCGAGCAGGTCCGCGCCCGTGACTACTACTCGACGTTCGCCGACATCACCGACATCCTGCCCGTAGGTATCGCCGAACTTGGCATCCCAGGCGTGGACCAGCCCGCGCCGCCGGAGAACCTGCCGCCGGTCTGCAGCTCCAACTTGTTGAGCATCGACGGAAAGGCGATCGACGTCGAAGTAGTGGGTACGACTGCGTCTGCGCTCGACGGCGACCAGTTGACGCTCAAGGCCTGCGGCAACTCGACCGACGGCGTCACTCTGGGTGCCGGGCCCCATGTGGTGCAAACCAGCCCCCGCCTCCCTTCCGGGTGGTCGATCGACCAACTGGCGCTCGAATCAGCGGCTGGCGGCGGGCCGGCGGCCGCTCCGCCCACACCCGACGCCGGGTCCGCTTCGAGCCCGGCGACCCCAAACGGCGCCGCCGCCCCGTCTCTTCGCCTCGACGGTCAGAACCGGACTTCGTGGCGAGTTACCGTGGACGGCAACGGAAACGCCTTCTGGCTGGTGCTGGGTCAGAGCTTCAGCGACGGGTGGGCGGCGACGCTTCCCGGAGGGAAGAGCCTCGGCCCATCGAAGCTCATCGATGGTTACGCCAACGGGTGGTACGTGCCGGCAGGCGAGATCAACGGACCGACCGTGATCGATCTGACCTGGACTCCACAGAAGCTGGTGTGGGCGGCCATCACCGTCTCTGCCGCGGCCCTGTTGATGTCGGTGCTGCTGGCGGTGTGGCCGGAGGGTCGCAGCCCGTGGAAGCGACGGCGTCACCCGTCGAACAGCCGCCCGTCGGAGAGTCGCAACAGCGGGAGCACTCGCAGCGCCAGCGCACCGCTCGGATCGGGTCCGGCCCGAGCTTCTCTCGTGGCCCTGATGGGCGCGGTCGACTCGAGGCCTCGGGCGCGTCGCGTTGTCGCCGCGGCGATGGCGTGGGCCATCGTGGCGGCGATTGTGAGCAGACCGGCGATCGGGCTGGCCGCCGGGGCCGGCGTCGCGATCGGGTGTTGGTGGCCTCGGGGCCGACTCGGCGTCCGGATCGCGGCGGTGCTGGCTCTGATAGCGGTCGCCGGGTACGCCGTGCAGCAGCAGTGGGCCCATATGTACTGGCCGACCATCGACTGGCCCGCTGATCTCAGCTCGACCAACGACCTGGCCTGGTTGGGCCTCTCGCTGCTCGGTTCGGATCTGGTGGCCGGCTTCGTCGGGTCGCGCCGGCCTCGAAGGTCTACGCTCGGCGACGGAAGGACCTGAGGAGTTGAGCCTGAATCTGATCGCCACCGGATCCAGCGCAGGGGGTGGCCGCGAGGTGGCCGGGGTCGTGGTGGCTGTCCTTTCTGCCGCCCTGTACGACCTGGGTTACGTGCTCGAGAAGCGAGCCCTCGTCGATCTACCTTCGGTGCGGCTTCACCCCGTCGCTCTGCTCAGGTCCGTCGCCTCTTCGCGACAGTGGCTGGCGGGGTTTGCGGCCATGCTCGGCGGGTTGTGCCTCCAGCTGGTCGCTCTCACGATGGCCCCCGTGTCGGTCGTTCAACCCGTGCTGGCCGGAGGTCTCATCGGTCTCGTGGTTATCGGGGGCGCCGTGTTGGAGGAGCGGCTCCAGTGGCGTCAACGGGCCGCGCTAGTGCTCGTGCTCGGTGCGGTCGTGGCCATAGCGGTCTCGGCGAGCGCCGGGGGACAGGTGGCCGAGCGAGCGCCGGCCCCGGCTCTCTTTGGGCTGGCCCTACCGCTGACCGTACTCGGCGTGCTGGCTTCCTCGGTCGCGATGACCGGTCGGGTCAAGTCGGATCAGCTCAAGCTGGTGGGCGCAGCCGTTGGCGCCGGCGCCTTTTACGGGCTGGGAGCCGTGGCCGAAAAGGCGGTGGCGACCCGGCTGGTGGCCGACGGGCTGGTGCACGGCGCCGTGGCTTCCCTCGCGACCGCGTACCCGTGGTTGTTCGTCGTGGCGACGCTGGCCGGGATGCTGATCTTCCAGGTCGGCTTGCAGCGCCACCCCGCTTCGCTCATGGCGACCTTCACCAACGTCATATCGAGCGTGTGTGCGCTGGTTGGTGCGTCCGTCGTGTTCGGCGAGCTGCTCCTTCCGCCCGGCTGGTCGTCTCTCGCCCGCATCGTCGGCTTCGCGGCACTGGCGGCAGCTGTCATCGTTCTGGCGGTCGACTCCGAGTCCGTTCACGACGCCGCGATCACCGAAAAAGCAGTCACGTCGTGACCATCGAACGGCGCTGGGGCCTTCTCGTCGCGGGCGCGGTCGCGTTGGGGCTGGCCGTACGGGTCGGATTCGTGATGGCCAACCCTCACCTCCGCCCACTCGGTGACGCGGGCGAATATTGGGGCCAGGCCAACCTGCTGGCCGAAGGCAAGGGCTTCATCGAGCCGTACATCTACGCGGCGACGGGGCAACAGCTGCAGACCGCGAAGTTGCCGCCTCTCTACATCATGTTGTTGTCGCTGTGCTCGCTAGTCGGGTTCAAGAGCTTCTTCGCCCATCGCATCTGGTCGGCCGTCCTCAGCGCGTCTGCGGTCGGGTTGGGCGCCCTGGTCGGCCAAGATCTGGCCGGTAGACGGGTGGGCCTGATGGCGGCGGTGGTCATCGCCATCTGCCCGAACTTATGGATGAGCGCCGGCCTGGGCATGTCAGAGACGATCTCCCCGTCGCTGGTGCTCCTGGTCCTGTGGGCTGCCTACCGCATGTGGCGCCGGCCCGGAGCGGGCCGGGCTGCCGTCCTGGGGCTGACCATCGGTTTTGCGACATTGGGGCGCGACGAACTGATCCTGTTCGCCCCCTTCATCCTTCTGCCTCTGGCGTTCGGTGCGGTCGGGCGCTCGTGGGTGCAGCGGTCCCGGTTGTTGGCCGCCGGAGGAATCGCCCTGGCGGCGGTCGTCGGTCCGTGGGCGGGCTACAACATGAGTCGTTTCTCTCACCCCGTGCTCGTTACCGACCGCCTCGGCCTGGCGCTGGCGGCGGCCAACTGCAACCAGGCTTGGTCCGGTCCCATCGCGGGTTTCTGGTCCATGAAGTGCGCGGCGGCGTCGGTCGCGGGCGCCCGTGGCGACGAGTCCGCCCAGTACGCCGCGGCGATGACGTACGCCGTCAAATACCTCTCTAGCCACATCGGCGGGTTACCGAAGGTGGAATTGGAGCGGATGGGGCGGACGTTCGGCTTCTACCGTCCCGTGCAGCAGATCGACATCGACTCCTACGTCGAGGGGCGGCCCAAGTTCTGGGCGTTCGTCGGACTGGGCATGTTCTACAGCCTGGTTCCCTTGTCGCTTTGGGGTGGGAGGGTCCTGCGGAGGCGCGGGCTACCTCTTTTTCCGATGGTGGCCGTGGCCGCCGACGTGGTCGTGGTCGTCCTGATCACCTACGGCACGACCCGCTTTCGGGTCACCCTCGACGCCGTGCTCGTGTTGCTGGCCGCAATTGCCGTGGACGACCTGATCAGACGTCGGCGCCGGGAGGCGCCGCGTCGGCGGCCAGCACTCGGAGCGTCTCCAGCGCCGTCTTGTCCCATGTCAGGAGTTGGGAGCGCTCGAACGCGCCGCGCTGCAAGCGACGCCTGACGATCTGATTGCTCAGGATTGCGGATACCGCGTCCTCCATGGCCGGACCCGGCTCGGCCAAGAAGCCGCTCATGCCATCTTCGATGGCGTCCACGTGCCCGGCGATCGGGCTGGCGACTGCCGGCGTGGCGCATCCCGCCGCCTCGCTGATGGTCAGCCCCCAACCTTCGTAAGCCGAGGTCGACATGAGCACCCACGCCCGCCGGTAGAGATCCACCAGCCGTTCGTCGTCGACCCGGCCCGGAAGGTGGAGCCACTCCTGCGCCTGGTGGCTGGCTATCAGGGCTTCGAGCGCCGGTCGTTCGGATCCCTCTCCGGCGATGACGGCGCCCACGTTGGGGTGGCGCTCATGGATGCGGACCAGCGTTTCCACGAGGAGGTCGAAGCGTTTGTAGGGCACCAGCCGGCCGACCGCCAGTAGCAGGGGATCGGCGTCGCGTTTGCCGCCCCGGCTGAAGCGGTCGTCGACGCCCGGAGCGACGACGCTCACTTGCGATGGCGTCAAACCGAGCAGCTCCAGGATGGCGCGGCGCGACGACTCCGAGAGGGTGACGACCGGGGTGGTTCGGTAGAGGCGGGGCGCCAGGCGTCGCTCGATCAGCTTTCCGATCGCAGCCAGCGGCGACGGCAACACGAGGTCCCACATGCCGTCGTGAACGTGATGCAGGAACACCACGCGCGGGTGAGCGGCCCAAGCCGGAGAGAAGAACGGCATGCCGTTCCAGACTTCGATGGTCCCGTCGGGCCGTGAGCCCCGCCGGGCCAGGGCTGAGGCGCCGACGACAGGGAAGATCGAATAGCGCCCCGCAGGTCGCCGTACCTGGTAGCCGTCCTTGCTGAATCTCCGGTTCGCACCTGGTGCTCGTGAAGCCAGCAAGGCCACGTCGATCCCGGCCGCGGCCCAGCGCTCCGCAATCCTGGCCGCGTGGATCTCCGAGCCTCCGGCCTCGGGGTGATCGAGGTCGCGCCAGGCGACGATCTCGATGCTCCTTAGCCCGGCGTCGGCCGCGATGTCGCCGAGCTTCGTACCGAGATCGACGCTGGACTCCGTCTCTGTCTCTGTCTCGGCGTCGGCCTCGGGGGTGCGGCCGAGGACGCCCGCGGCGGGGCCGGTCGCACCGTTGCCTGTCGCGCCGTTACCTGTCGCGTCGAGACCGGCCCTGCCGAGGGCGGTGGAACCGCTGATCAGTTCGTCGTTCATGCGTTGACGGCGACGCGTGTCGTAGCAGGCGGCGCAGCCGGCTTGGCGGCGATCCGGCCCCGGTTGCGGGTGGCCAGGCGGATGGGGCGCTCCACCAGCACATAGCTGAGGGTGGCCGAGGTGATCGAAAGAGCCGTCACCGCCAGGCCGAGTTCCACGAGAGGGATGTTGAACAGGCTGTCGTGGGTCCAGCTCACGAACATCTGTATCCACGCCTCGTGCCAGAGATACACGCCGTAGGAAACCACCCCGATCAGGGCGATCGGCCGTAGTTGCAGCGACCTCCGAACCAGGCCACTCGCCTGCGGCCCGAACACCGCCGGGACCACCACGAGGAAACCGAACAGGCCGTACAGCGTCTGGCGGACCAGGCTCAGCCCGATCGGCGACGAAGCGAGCGGCTTCAGGGGCAGACCGATGTTGGAGACCGAACAAAACACCACGGCGGCCAGAGCCCAGCTCACCCAGGGGAGCGCCGGGTGCCACAAGGCCGCCGGGCGGCGGTCCTGCACGGCGAGCCACGAACTGATCACGGCCAGCAGCATGCCCAGCGAGAACAGGTCGGCAAAGGCTGGGAGCCAGGTGGGCATGCCTTGAGCCGCCAACCCGTTCCAGTGGGCCGCGAGAATCCGGAACGCGAAGCTGAATGCCACCAGACCAGCCAGTCCCGCCAGTTCGGTTCGCAGCTGGACCTGATGCGTCCGCCGCTTGCTGCCCATCAAAACGGCCCAGAGCGGCAGGACCAGGTAGAAGCTCATCTCGACGCACAGCGACCAGGCTTGGGTCAGGCCGGAGACCACGTGGGAGGGGAAGTAGATCTGGGCGAAGCCGAGATAGATGGCCAAGGAACCCCATCCGTGCTTGACCTTGTCGGCGTGCAGGACGTAAGTGACGAACAGGAACGCCACCCAATAGGCCGGAACGATCCGCTTCAGGCGGCGCACCCAAAACGTCCGGGCCGATGGACGAGACCGGCCGCCGAAGTGGGCCAGCGCGAACGGGCGGTAAAGCAGGAAGCCCGAGATCACGAAAAAGACGGAGACGCCGATCTCCAGTCGAGCCGCATAGCGGCCCAAGTCGGAGTGCGAAGTGAACCCGGCCACGAACGTGGCATGCACCCCGATGACCAAAAGGGCGGCCACCGCCCGCAACCCGTCAAAGCACGGGAAATGAGTGGCGCCGTCCGGCCCCCCGTGGCTGATTGTGGTCCTCCCTCGGCCGTGAGTTCCTAGGTCTCGGTGAACGACGGTAGATCCCCTCTCGGGCAGCGTAGTGGACCCCTCTTCTGCTGCGAATGTGCAGCGCGGCTTGGACGCCTGGCCCAGGTCCTAGTCGGCGACGTTGCGGGCGGTGGCCCGACGGCCCGGCAACTTGACGACTTCGATGGCGTTCGGAAGCTGCTCTTTGATCTCTATGTCGTGGGTGACCACGAGCACCTGGCGAAATCGGCCCCGCAGCCGTTCGAGGGCTAGCAGCATGCGGGCCTTGCGGTCCTCGTCGAGCGGGCCGAACACCTCGTCGAGGACGAGCAGCCCGACCGATCCTCCCGATTGGAAGTGGATGTGCTCGCTGATGGCGACCCTCAGCGCCAGGTTGGCCAAGTCGATCTCCGAGCCCGAAAAGCGATCCAGCCCGTACAGATGTCCGCCGTCGCTGATCTGCAGTTCGTAGGTGTCGGGGTTGACTTCCAGCTGGTCGTACTCGTGGTCGGTGAGCTCTCCGAACAGCTCGGCCGCCTGCGCAGCCAGCCTGGGCCCGACAGAAGCGACCACGGTGTTGCGGAACTCCGACAGGAGGTCGGCCACTCGGGCTACGTGGCGTGCCTCTTTCTCGACGTCGGCCAGCTTGGCGTGTTGGAGTCGCGCTGCGGCCAGACGCTCGGCCGCCCCGTTGGCCCGCTCCCGTTCCCGCGCCGCTTCGAGGCCGGCTTGCGTGGCCGCAGCTGCGGCTGATCGGCTGACCGACGCGGCGCCGTCCCGCACCTGGACCGCCCGGTCCAACGCTTTCTGGTCGAAGCCGAGGGCGTGCACCTTGTCCCGCAGCGTCTGCACCTTCGCCTCGGACGCGGCGACCCTTTCGGCGCCAACCGCCAGAGCCTGTTGTAGGGCCGGTCGTTGTTCCAACCGGCCCTTGATGCGAGCGGCTTCGGATCCGGCCGCGCGCCGCGCCGCGATATCGGCTTGGAGCTCGACGACCTCTTGTGCCAACGCGTTGGCTGGCAGGACGGAACCGTCGGGTGTGTCGGGGTGGGAAACCACCGACACCACGGCTTCCCAGGCCGCGGCCAGGGCCTGAAAGGCGTCGCGGCGCTGACGGTCCGCCTGCTCCCAGGCGGTACGGAGACGGCGGGCCTTGTCGGCTGCGCTTTCGATTTCGGACAGCCGGGCCTCGGCTTGCTTGGCCGCGGCCTCGGCGACGGCATGCTGGCTTTGAAGGTCCTGGGCCCGCAGCTCGGCGTCGGCCACCTCCTGAGCGCGGTGGGCCTGGACCGTTTCGAACGAGGCGCCCAGGGCTTGGCCGCACATGGGGCAGTCGGCCTCGCCCGACAACGACGCGGACCGGGTGGCGGCCTCTCGGGCTCGGGCCACCCCGTCGGCCGTCGCCGCGACCAAGGCGCTGAGGCCGGCCAGGGTCTCGCGTGCGTCGGCTGTGGCCCGCCGGGCCTGGTCGACGCCGTCCTCGTTCGCCGGCGCCGGCTCCTTCGGCACGACCACCCGTTCCGCCGCCGCCGCCGCCGTGGCCGCGGCGGCCAAGAGGGGCAGATTACGTTCGGCTTCGTCGAGGCCTCGGGCGGCCGACTCGAGGCCCTCTAGCCCGCCCGAAATGGCTTCGAGCTGGTCCAGCTCACCCCGCTGCTTCTCGGCTTGTTCCCGGAGGCCGTCCAGCTCCTGCCGGGCCGACCGGCCCTCGATCATCAAGGACTCGTGCTCTTGGCGCTGGCGGTCAAGGGCGGAGAAGGCCTCCACCGCCGAGGTCAGCTTCGCTTCGGCAACGGCGGCCGCCCGCTGTTCATCCTCGGCGGTTTTTTCGGTCGACTCCGCCCTCGCTTCGGCATCGCCGACGTCGACCTCGATGGCCGCCAAGTCGGGCAGCATGCCGCGGAGCCTGTCGTGATCGCCCGTGAGCTGCCGGGCGTCCTTGCGGGCCGCGTCCCTGGCGCCGTCGAGGGGGGTTATACCCAGCAGCTGCAGCACCAGCCTCCGGCGCTCCGCGGGGGACTGGTTGGAGAAAGCGGCCAGCTGCTTTTGCTCTGTGAACACCGACGCCCGGAAGGCCGCATCGTCCATGCCGAGCACCGATTCCACGTAGTGCTCGGCCTCACGGGTGCCGGTCGAAACTAGCAGGCCGTCGCAGTGGGCTTCCACCGTTACCGCCGAGTTGATCCCTTTGAGCTTCCGGCGTACCAGGTACAGGTGGCCTTCGTGCTCGAACTCGACTTCGGTAACGCAATCCCCGCCGACCCCGGCGGAACGGATGTGCTCCTTGGTCGTGCGGGCCTTGCCCCACAGGGTAAAAAGGATGGCTTCCAGCAGGGTCGACTTCCCCGAGCCGTTGGGCCCGTAGATGCCGACCAGACCGGGCGGCAACTCGAGGTCGAGCTCCTCTTCGTACACGCGGAAGTTGCGCAGGTAGAGACGCTGGATCAGCAACCGCCGGCTCCGTCCGACTCTACGATGGCGCGGTCGAGGTACTGCTGGCCGAGCGATCGGACTCGATCCCGGTCCAATCCGGTCAAGTCCTGGCCGCCGACGTATCCCTCCCACTGGGCGCCCAGGCTGGTCACCGTCGGCAACTCGGCTCGCAAGGTGGCGGCCACGTAGATCGGCTCCAGCTTCAAGTGGAGACCGGCCTTGGCGGCGTCGCGGACGGAGTGCTGGTCGAGCATCCGCCAGACGTCCGGGACGACGCCTTCCACGTAGAGGCGGGCGACGGCCCCCTCCGGGACCGACGATGCCCGTTCGAGCACCTTCTCCTGCAGCTCGGCCGGAGACAGACCCAAGGCGTACACCGACTCGAGCGTCACCACCGGGCGACGGCCGGGGACAGGGATGTGATCGATCCGGCCGGTGTCGGTGTCCAGCAGGACTATCCCTTTGGCCTTGTCGGGGTCGTCGGCGAAGCTAAAGGTGTCGGTCGCTCCCGCGTACCACATCCCCTCCGACACCCGGGCGTAGGTGTGGTAGTGGCCCAACAGAACCAGGTCTGACTGCAGGCGACCGGCGTCCACCTCGATCTCATTGATGTCGGCGTAGCTCGGCTGCAGCTGGGTCAGTCGCGGGTGGGTAAGAAGAAGGTTGGTGCGGTCGGCGTCTCGCTGCCGGGCGGCCTCGTCTAGGGCTTCGAGGGCGGCGTCGACCGTCATCATCTGGGGAACGGCGTGAACCACCAGCCCTGGTAACTCGAAACGCTCGTAGGCCAGGCGGTGGGCGAAGTGCATTTCCGGGAAGCTGTCCGCGAGCGTCGAATAAGGGCTGCCCTTGCCGGGCAAGCGGGGCGTGTCGTGGTTGCCGGAGATGACGACCGCCTTCAGCCCGTGGTCCCGGATCCGGGCCAGGGCTCGCTGGGCCACCCGGTAGGAGCGATAGCTCGGCCGGGGGTGATCGAATACGTCGCCGAGCCACACGATCAGATCGGGCTGTTGGTCCAAGGCCAGGTCGACGGCCGCTCCGAAGGACCGCTCGAAGTCGAACTCGCGCTGGTTGACCCCTCCATCGGTCGTCAGTGGAAAGTACGACCGACCCAGGTGGGCGTCGCCGATTGCGGCCACTCGCATGGCTCAAGCAAACCAGAGAGGTGGGACGAATACCAACGATGTCGTTTATCCTCGGGCCCGTGAGCGTGCCGGGAAGTTCTGCCATGGACGGATACTGGGCCGCCCAGACCCGGCGGCGTCGTGGTTTGGCCCTGGTCACGCTCCTGTTGGTGCTCGCGGCGGGATGTGGGTGGACCGGATGGCACACTTCGGGATCGGCGCGCATCGTCGTTGTCGCCGCCGCCCTGGTCCTGGCAGCTGGGGCACTGGTGGCGCGGCCCCGACGGGATCCAGAGCGGTGGTTGCGGGGCGCGGCCGGCGAGCAGGCGACGGCCGCCCTGCTCGAACGACTTCCGGCCCGCCGATGGGCCGTCCTGCACGACCTCGCCGTTCCCGGCAGCCGGGCCAACATCGACCACCTGGTGATCGGCCCGACCGGGGTGTGGCTGGTCGATACCAAGGCCACGCGTGCGCCGGTTCGGTCCGGCTGGAGGTCGGTCCGGTTCGGAGAGCGCAAGCTCGATTCCGGTCCGGCCCGATGGGAGGCCGAGGTCGCGTCGGAGCTCCTGGGCACTCCGGTCCGGCCCATCATCGCCGTGCACGGGGAGGGCCTGCGCCGGCGCGGTGCCCGGGCCGGCGGGGTCCGGGTCGTACCGGCCTCGTCCCTTGTCAAAAGGTTGCGACGCGGCCCCAGACGGCTTCGGCGTTTGGAGGTGGCCGAGGTAGCCGACCTGGCCTACGACGTCCTGGCGCCCGCATCCAGCTGGGACAAAGGACGGCGCCACCGTGGCTGACGGGCCCCCTCCTCCAGGAGCCCAGGGTGCACCCACGCCCGCCGCGACCGTGGTGCCCTTGCGGGACCGTCAACCCGGGTTGGAGGTACTGCTGTTGCGACGCAACTCTCGAGGGGCGTTCGGCGGCATGTGGGTGTTCCCGGGGGGCCAGGTTGACGATGACGACAGTGACGGGGACCGAGACGAGCTGGCGGGTGCCCGGCGGGCGGCGGTACGCGAAGCCAAGGAGGAAGCCGGACTCCAACTCGAAGAGGGCGGTCTCGTCGCCCTCTCGTTCTGGCTCCCTCCGCCTGAAGCTCCTCGGCGCTTCGCCACCTGGTTCTTCCTTGCTTCCGCGCCGACGAGCGGTGACGTCGAAGTTGATAGAGCCGAGATCCGCGAACACAGATGGATGACGCCCGCGGCCGGTATGGAGGCGCACAACGCAGGCGAGATCGAGCTGGCGCCCCCGACGTTCACCACGCTGTGGTGGTTGGCGCAGCAGGAAAGCGTCGCCCTCGCGCTCGAAGCCGCCGGATCGCGGCCGCCCGAGCGCTTCCAAACCCATATTGCCAGTGCATCGGGTCGCGGGCTCCTGGCCACCCTCTGGGAAGGGGATGCGGGTTACGACGACTGCGACTTCGACCGGCCTGGACCGCGGCGCCGCCTGGTCATGGACCCAGGACGCTGGCGGGTCGAAATCGGCCTGTAGGGCCCCGGTAACCTCGGCCATCGTGGCCGGCGAACCATTGCCCTTCGACCCCATCCTGGAGGCGCGCCGCCAGTGGGCCGCCCACGGATGGGCCGACGCGGCAGACGGCATGGCCGCCGTGACATCGGTGATCCGGGCCCAGCAGATCTATCTGGCTCGCATCGACAGCGTCCTCCGGCCCTTCGGGCTCACGTTCGCCCGCTACGAGGTTCTAATGCTGCTCGGGTTCAGCCGGGCCGGATCACTCCCCCTCAACAAGATGGGCACGCGCCTGCAAGTCCACCCCACCAGCATCACCAACGCGGTCGACCGCCTAGAAACCCAGGGCCTCATTCGCAGGGTCCCCCATGCGACCGATCGCCGCACCACATTGGCTGAGATCACCGACGAAGGCAGGCAACTCGCCCTCGAAGCGACCGAAGCGGTCAACGGAGCCGTCTTCGCCACCCCGGGCCTGGTCGGGGCGGACGTCATCACGCTCGTCGAAGTCCTGCAGAAGCTGCGCCGCTCCACCGGGGACTTCAGCGAACCGACGTAGACGGCGGCCGGCCTGCCTCCGGCGATGCGGCCTCCGGCGTGCGGCGTGCGGGCCGTGTTCGATTCGCCCCCGCGTGTTCGATACACGTCGCCAGACGATAGCGATCGAACACGCGGAGCAAAATCGAACACGCACCATGGCCGTCGGCCGACGACATCAGCTGCGCCGGTAAAGCAGAACCGCGAAAGGTGTGAAGACGATCAGTAGAAGAGCCGACCACGCCAGCGCCAAGCCGACGTCGCTGGTGGACCCGAGGAGCACGGCGCGAACGGCGTCGACCATCGGCGTGACGGGCTGATATTTCGCGAACGGCTGCAGCCAGCCGGGCATGGTCCCGGCCGGTACGTACGTGCTGGACATAAACGCCAGGACGAACGCGATCATCGACATCCCTTGGGCCGCTTGAGCGTTGGGCGCGAGCAGGCCGATGACGATGAAGACGACCGTGAACACGAGACCGAATACCAGGCACAGCCCAAGCGCGGCCAAGCCGTCGGGGATGGAGCCGCCGAGTCGGAAGCCGAACAGGAATCCGAATGCGGCGGTGGCGACGATCGCCCAGGCATTGGTGGCGAAGTCGGCCAGGGCCCGCCCCATCACGATCGAGTAGCGGGGGATCGGGAGGGAGAGAAGCCGGTCGGTGAAACCCTCGACACGATCGTCCGCTACCGCGACGGCGATGCCGCCGCCTGTAAACAGGACGATCGTGGCCACGTAGCCCGGCACCAGATAGGCGACGTATGTGGAAGCGCCGGCGTGGATGGCACCCCCGAACACGTAACGGAAGCTGAATAGGAATAGGGCCGACTGGACTATGCCCATGCCGACGAGCGCTGGGGTTCGGACGAATTTGAGCAGCGCCCGACGCGCCACGACGAGGGTGGCGCTCATCGCCGTGGCCGGCGCGATCGGGCGGGTGACGGTCTGAATCATCGTGAGCTCCCGTTCTGCACGTAAGCGTTGGTAAGGGTCAGGAAGACCTCGTCGAGCGTCGGCCGGCGGACGCCGATCTCGTCGACCATCACTGATGTGTCGTCGAGGGTGCGGATCACTATCGCCAGGTCCTTTGCTCCGCCCGCGGTCGGAGCACTGGCACGCCGTCCGTTGTGGTCCAACCTGGGCGGGTTGGAAGTGACGCGTTCGAGGATGTGACCGACCGCTTCCAGCTGAGACGGATCGTTGACGGCGACCTCGATCACGTCGCGCCCGCTACTGGCCTTCAGGTCGCTCAAGGTCCCCGCGGCCACGGTGTGCCCGTGGTCGATCACGATGACGTGGTCGGCGAGTTCATTGGCCTCGTCGAGATAGTGGGTGGTGAGAAGTACGTCGGTGCCCGCCGCGACCAGGTCGCGCACGGAGTCCCACACCTCGCGACGACTTATGGGATCGAGACCGGTCGTCGGCTCGTCGAGAAGGAGGAGCCTCGGCGCACCGACCAGGCTGGCGCCAAGATCGAGTCGACGCCGCTGGCCGCCGGAGTAGGTGCTGCACCGGCGATCTGCGACGTCTCCCAGGCTTAGCCGCTCAATCACGATCGACGCGGCACGCCGAGCCCCATCTCGCGGGTGACCGAACAGCCTTGCCGTCATTTCGAGGTTCTCTCGGCCGGTCATGGTGGGCTCGACCGCCGCGGACTGACCGGCGAGACCGATGTCCCGCCTGACCGCGACCGGCTCACGGCTCACGTCTTTTCCCAGCACTTGCAGGGTTCCGCCGGTCGGGCGCAACAGGGTGCTGACGGCCCGAACGAACGTCGTCTTGCCGGCGCCGTTCGGGCCCAGGATGGCCAGCACCTTTCCAGCCGGGGCGGTCAAGTCGAGGTCGTCGAGGGCCTTAACCTTGCCGAACCGAATGGTGAGGTCCCGGGCCTCGATGAGCGGGACGGTGGTCATTTCAAACTTCCTCCTTAATAGTCGCCAAGAGGATAGTAACCAAGCAACTAATCAAAAGTCAACTGGTCCTTCCTCGACTAATAGTCGCCCGGGGAGTAGGCTGAAGGCTGTGGAGTCGAGGTTCCGCTCATCGCCGCTCGCCTTGGCCGTGCTGAGCCTGCTCGAGGTCGGCCCGCTCCACCCTTACGGAATGCAGCGCCTGATCAAGCTGTGGGGCAAGGACAAGGTCGTGAACGTGGGCAACCGCGCCAACCTGTACAAGACGATCAAGCGACTGCAGGAAGCCGGACTGATCGTGGTTCGCCAGACCGAGCGCGATCAGCAATACCCGGAGCGCACCGTCTACGAGCGCACCGACGAAGGCCGTCGCTTGGCCCAGGAGTGGATGGTCGACATGCTCTCGGCCCCCCGCAACGAGTTCCCCGAGTTCCCGGCCGCCCTTTCGTTCGCCATGCTGCTGGATCCGAATGAGGTCCTGGCCGTGCTCGAGCGACGCGCCGAAGCCTTGCGCGAGAAGCTGGTCGCGCTCGAAGGAGACCTGGCGACGTTCTCGGGAACATTGCCGCGGGTGACGCTGCTGGACGACGAGTACGCAACCGCCGTGACGGCGGCCGAATTGGGCTGGGTGACCGGAGTGGTCGATGACCTTCGAACCGGCGCGCTCACGTGGAGCGAGGAGCTCCTCAAGATGGCCGCTTCCTTCCAGTCGGACTGAGCCCGCCGCCGGGGCCGCCGTCTAGTCGACGAGGGCGGACACGTTTGCCTGAGCGACCGGTCGGGCCGCCGGGGGTGGGGGCGTCGAGCCCACGAGATCGGAGTAGAGGTAGACGTGGGCGGGGACCGCGAAGGGTGCCGCCAGGTTGACGATCAGGCACTCACCGGGCATGAGGGTCTGGATCTCGGCCCCTTGGGCGCTGATGTCCTGCTTGGCCGAACCCCTAAGCATGTTGCGGTCTTTCTCGTCGGCCAGGCCGAGGATGAAGAAGGTGTTGAACTGGCTGAGCAGCTCGTCGTCGAGCAGCTTCGGCTGCTGGGTGATGGCGCACAGCCCGACCCCGAACTTCCTGCCTTCGCGGGCCAGCCGAGGGAAGACGTTGGATTCGCGATCCTTGTTGCCGCCGAGGACCCGCTGGGCTTCCTCCAGGGCGACCGACACCACTGGCATCCGGGCGTGGCGATCGGGGTCATCCAGGTAGGCGGACTGCCACGTCTCGATCACCCGGCGGGCCATAAAAGACGCCACCAGGACTTCCTCGGTCGATCCCAGGCCGCTCACGTCCAGGAGCACGACCTTGCCCGCCAGGAGGTCGTCGACGATGCGCCCGCCGACCGACAACCCGGGGTCCGTCGCCACGCAGCGGAGGTCGACGATCCGGCGGGCCCGACGGTGTACGACCTGCAAGGTGCTGAGGGCCACCCGCCCGCTGAGCTCGATCTCCCGGAATGCCGGTAGCTCGTCCAAGCGGGCGAAGTCCGCCAGCCAGGCCAGACCTTCGGTTCCGTAGAAGCGCTCGAGCTCGTACAACGCTTCTTCCTGGGGCCGGGACCAGTCGTACGCGGTCCGCAAGTCGTCGACTATCAGCTCGGCCAGGCTGATCTTGAGCGCCGAAGTGCCCGGAAGCGAACGGTTGGCGTACACCCGCAGCGATTCGGGCGCCCACGGATGACGGCCCAGGGCCGTCCGGTATTCACCGTGCGGGTCGATGACCAGAAGGGCGTAGCGGCCGTTGGCCTTCATCACCCCGGCGGCCAGGACTTGCATGAGGTTGGACTTGCCCATGCCGGTGGTGGCGAAGATCCCGATGTGGGTGGCGAGGCTGGAGCCGGGGATGCCGACGGTGAAGTCCACGACCGACTCCCCGCTGCGAAGCGACCCGACCGGCAGGTCGCCCATGCGCTCGGCCAGAAAGGCGAAGTCTTCCGACGTCGGAGCGACCACGGCGGAGAACTGGCTCGGAAGGCTCTTGGGTTTGCGGAACACCGACCGAACGCGGCCCGATCCGGGCTCGGGTGGGGCGAGGTACCCGAGGCATCGGCACTCGGCTATGCGATAGGTCCGCCGTTCTTGCTCGTGCAACGGGTGGAGCCCGGTCTCGCCCCGGTCGTCGTCTGAGAGGAGGGTTCCCGCCACGCGCTCCGCCCAGCCGGGCTCACGGTGCTCGGTCCCGTAGGTCACGTCCACGATCCGGAACAGATAGCGCCGGTCGGTCACCTCGTCGACTGCGACGAGCAGCTCACCTATGAACAGGTCTTCGTCGGGTGCGGCACGGAAAGTGCCTTCCAGCACGTTGCGCCCGTAAAGGCGGCCCCGGTTGGGCGCAGTGCTCGTCATCAGTATCGCTCCATCATCCGGTGCCGGTCGGCGAAGGCCCGCTCGCGCACATCGAAAGGGACGTCTTTTTCGTCGAACACTTCGTCTATGCGGTCCCACACCTCGTCCCTGATCCAGCGCGGGCAGGCGGCCAGCCGGTCGGCGACGGTCAGGGGGTATGGGTATCCGGGAAAGGCGGCGTCGTCGGAAAGCGCCGCGAGCGCGCCGAGGCTGGCGACCGGGTCGGCGTCGCCCGGGAGGTCTATCCGAAAGGAGAACCGGGCGTCCGGGTCCAAGCGGGCGACCACCACCCGGATGCCGGCGCCGACGTCGGGGCGGGTCCGCGCTACTGGCACCCACCAACATTTCCGGGGGCCCAGCTCAGCCGGCGCCCGTTGTTCGAGAACGCTCAGCAGAGGCGCCCCACCCCACGAAAGGCCGGTGTGCTTGGTGACGCCGACCAAGGTGACGCTGCGGGTCGAGGCGGTTGCGAGCAGCCCTTCCAGCCAGGCCGCGGGTATGCGCCAGTCCGGCTGCAAGTCGCCGTCGACGAGCACCATCGCTCCGGGCGCCGCCTCATCAACGCACCTCGCAGTGGCTTCCCATTCGCCCCAATCCCGCAGGAGGTTCACGTCGAGAGCACTGTCGGGCGCCACCGGCGCCCCGAGCGCAGCCAGAGTCATGCGGTCCTGGCCCAGGCCGAGGAGATGAGCCCGCAGGGCGCCCTCCTCCTCGAGCACGGTGCGTCCGTCGACCCAACGGACCCTGGCCGCGCGCGTCACATACACCTGGAGGCATCGGGCGTCGGCGACGAGGCCCTGGCCCCCGTCTACGGCCCACACATCTGGGGGGGCGGCCAGGCGCGACAAGGGCCGAACATCGAGAGCGTCCTCGAAGACCAGGTCGTTGCCATTGGCGTCGCGCAAGCCCCCGCCGCCCCCGGTCAGAAGGGCGGCCAGGCGGGCCGCCGTAGCGGCTATGGACTGGTGAGCGTGCGGATCCTCCGCCATCGGGAAGAATGTTCCCATGCCGAGGGCCATTTGGAGCGGATCCGTCAGTTTCGGCTTGGTCAACGTCCCGGTCAAGCTGATGACCGCCACCTCGCCGAAGGATGTGCGGTTCCATCAGCTGCACGACGCGGACGGGGGTCGTATCAACCAGAAGCGGGTGTGCGCCGTCGACGGCGAGGAAGTCGAGTTCCAGCACATCGTCAAGGGCTACGACCTCGGCGGCGGGCGCTACGTCATCGTCGATCCCGACGACCTGGCGTCGATCGACGTGGAAGCGAACCGGACCATCGACATCGAAGAGTTCGTGGACCTGGCCGAGATCGATCCGGTGTACTTCGAGAAGTCCTACTACCTCGTGCCGGACGGTCGAGCCGAGAAGCCGTACGCCTTACTGGTCGAAACCATGACCCGCAGCGGCAAGGTGGCCGTGGGCCGCTTCGTGCTTCGCACCAAGCAGTATCTGGCCACGCTCAGGGCGCGAGATGGCGTCCTCGTGCTGGCCACGATGCTGTACGCGGATGAGGTCGTCGATCCCGGAGAGCTCGAAGTTCCGACGGTGGCCGACACGGCGCCGAGCGAAAAGGAGTTGGACATGGCCAGGCAGCTGGTCGAGTCGTTGTCCGGCCCCTTCGAGCCCGAGAAGTACCAGGACGACTACCGCGACAAGGTCCTCGCCCTCATCGAGGCCAAGGCGGACGGCGAGATAATCGTCCAGCCGGATGTACCCGCCACCGTGGCCCCGGTCGTGGACCTGATGGCCGCGCTCGAAGCCAGCCTGGCCCGGGCCAAGCACTCGGCGTGATCTCCAAGGGATGACCGCCCGGTCGGAAGTCCGGGTCGGCGAGCGGGCCCTGACCGTATCTAACTTGGACAAGGTCCTGTGGCCTTCGACGGGGTTCACGAAGGGCCAGCTGATCGACTACTACGCCCGCGTCGCCGACGTCATGGTCCCCCACTTGCAAGCGCGCCCGATCACGCTCCGAAGGTGGCCGGATGGCGTCGAGGGCCAGTCTTTTTTCCAGAAGAACTGCCCGCCGCACCGGCCTGACTGGATGCACGCGGTCACCATGGGCGGCGTGCACTACTGCCTGATCGACGAGCCGGCGTCGCTGGTGTGGGCCGCCAACATGGCCGCCATAGAGCTGCACCCCAGCCTGGCCCAGGCACCGGACCTCGACACCCCGACCGCGGTCGTGTTCGACCTCGATCCGGGCCCGCCCGCCGACGTGCTCACGTGCGCCCGAGTTGCCGTGCTGCTGCGCGGGTACTTCGAGCGGTTGCACCTGTCGGCCTGGCCCAAGACGTCGGGAAGCAAGGGCCTCCAGCTCTACGTGCCGCTCAACAGCGGCGCCCACTACGAACAGACCAAGCCGTTCGCTCACGCGTTGGCCCAGCTGCTCGAGCGGGACCATCCCGATCTCATCGTGTCGATCATGGACCCGGCCAAGAGGCGGAAAAAAGTGATGATCGATTGGAGTCAGAACACCGCTTCGAAGACCACCGTGGCCGTGTACTCGGTCCGCGCCCTGGCGGCGCCGAGCGTCTCAACTCCTGTCACGTGGGACGAGCTGGACGACGCCCTGGCCGAGGGCGACGCCGATCGGTTGCGCTTTGATCCGGCCCAAGTGCTCGAGCGCGTCGAGAGTCGCGGGGACTTGCACCAACCGGTTCTCACCGAGCGCCAGGAGCTGCCGGCCCTCAGAATTTGATGGCGCTGAGCTCCGGGTACCACCCGCCCGCCCGCTCCGCCGCTTGGCGCCACCGGTCGCGGTGGTTGGGCTTCCCGCTCGGTTCGATGAGGGCCTTGGGCGACCAGGCGTCGGCCACCTCGTCCAAGCCTCCCCAGGTTCCCACCGCCAGCCCGGCGAGGAAGCCGGCGCCGAGCGTGGTCGCTTCCAGCTCGGGCGAGATCTCGACCGGACGGTCGCACGCGTCCGCCAGAGACTGAACGAACACCGAATTGGCGCTCATCCCCCCATCGACGCGCAAGTGACCCACTTGCAAGCCCGTATCGGCTTCGGCCGCTTCGAGGAGATCGGCTCCGGAGTGGGCCACTCCCTCGAGTACGGCGCGCACGACTTGCGCCTTTCCGGATCCCCGGGTGAGACCGAATAGGGCGCCCCGAGCGCCGAAATCCCATTGGGGGGTTCCGAATCCGAGCAGGGCCGGAACCGCAACTACTCCATCGGTGTCGTCGCACGCCGCAGCGACCGCTTCTGACTCCGACGCGCTGGAGATGAGCCCGAGGTCCTCGACCAGCCAGTCGACCGCGGTGCCCGCCGCCAGCATGATCGCTTCCGCCCCCCACGTGATCTTTCCGTCGCGTCGCCAGGCGACGATGGGGAAGCAACCGTGGGCGCCTCTGGTCGCAAACTCCACTCGGGTCTCACCCAGGCAAACGTCCAGCATGCCGCCCGTCCCGAACGTGGCCTTCGCCAGCCCGCGCCGGGTGCAGCCCTGACCCATCAGGGAGGCCTGCTGGTCCCCGACGAGCGCACACAACGGGGGCGAACCGGGAAGGGCGGTGGCCTCGCCCAAAGGGCCGGACGAGTCGACGACCTCGGGCAGGCTGGGCCGCGACAAGCCGAGCCGGTCGAGGGAATCCTGGCGCCAGCCGCTGCCGTCGCTGCGATAAAGACCGGTGATGGCGGCGTTGCTGACGTCGGTGATGTGCAGCCGGCCTTCGCTCAGCTGCCACGCGATCCAGCTGTCCACGGTCCCGATCTTGGCGTGCTCGCGCCGGGCCGGATCGACCTGGTCGAGGAGCCAGGCGAACTTGGTAGCCGACTCGCTAGGGGAGAAGTGGATGCCTTCGCCTTGAAGCTCGAGGCAGGTGCCGACCGTGCGGAGATCCTGCCATCCGAGGCCCGGCCCGAGCGGCTCGCCCGTGCGGGCATCCCACGCGATCGCGGACGAGCGTTGGGCTGTCACCCCGACTGCGTCGACGCGGCCCCCCGCCGCCGCGAGCGAGGCGCCCGCCACTTCGAGCACGGCCCGCGCCATTCTGGCCGGGTCGAACTCGACCAGGCCCGCCATGGGGACGTCGGGCGGGAGGGCGCGACGGTGGATGTGCTCTACCGTCGTGTCAGGCCGGACGATCGCAGCGCGGACGCTGCTCGTACCCACGTCGATGACCAGGATCCCCATGCCGTCTAGCCCTCCCACGCCTCTCCGAAGGACGACGGTAGACCCAGTTTCCCGGGGTTGAGGATCCCGCGCGGGTCCAAGGCCCGCTTGGTCGCGGCGAGGACGGCAAACGCGGGGCCCAGGTAGTCGCGCATGTAGCGGGCACGGTTGAGCCCTATGCCGTGGTGATGGGATACGGCGCCACCGGCGTCGGTCGTCGCCGTCATCACCGCGTCGAAAGCCCGGCGGTAATAGGCCTCGGCGCCGGAGTGGCCGCCGTCCGGCGGCCGGCCGGCGAAAGTGAAGTACAGGCAGCCGCCGTCGATGTAGGCGTGCGACTGGTGGGCCGAAGCGGCGATCGTTCCAGCGACGGCCATGAGGGCTTCTACAGCCGACTCGTAGATTCGAGGTAGGGCCTTCCACGAGCCGGCGATTTCGACGGTGTCGGCGACGATGCCCGCCCGCACGAGGGACTCGATCGGGGGGACCTCGTTTCGGTGATCCAGCCATCTGCCCGGCAGGCCCGGATCCAGCGCAACCGCCGCCTCGCACTCCTTGCCGACCACGCCCATCACGGCGTCGATGAGGGCCGGGTCTCCCTCGTCGATGACGATCAGGGCGGAGACGTCGTCGACTTGGAAGCTCCGGGTCGACTCGGTGCTGTCGTACAGGCGCAGCACGGCCGGAGTGGCGCCGCGGCGAAGAATCCGCCGGCAGGCATCCAAGCCGTCTCTGAACCGGGGGAATCCGAAGGCCGCCCGCCGCTGCGCCGGAGGCGCCGGGTGGACCCGGAGCCTGGCTTCAGTGATGACGCCGAGGGTGCCTTCGCTCCCGACGAACAGCTGCGTCAGGTCGGGGCCGGTCGCCGCCCTGGGTGCGGTTCCGCCGGTCCGGATCAGTCGACCATCCGCGAGGGCCACTTCAAGGCCGACCACCATGTCCTCGATCTTTCCGTAGCGGGTCGAGTACTGGCCCGCGCCGCGGCAAGCTATCCATCCCCCGACGGTCGAGAGCGCGATCGACTGGGGCCAGTGTCCCGCGGTGAGGCCGTGTTCCGATGTGAGAGCGTCTTCGAACGCGTCGCCGAACGTGCCGGCTCTCACGTCCACGAGCAGAGATGCGTCGTCAACGTCGACGATCCCGTCCAAGCCGGTCAAGTCGAGCGATATCCCGCCGAAGATGGGAATGCTGCCTCCGCAAACCCCGCTGGTGCCAGCGACCGGGGTGACCGGCACGCCTGCGGCATCGCATACTTCCAGGACGGCCGCGACCTGGGTCGCATCGGTCGGGCGGGCGACGGCTGAAGGGAGGGCCGGGACGGTGCCCTCCACTGCCCATACCGTCGAAAGCGGCCACCAATCGCGCCCGGCCGCGACGCGCCAGTCGTCTGCGGTGACCACTTCGTGGCAGACGGCCGACAATCTGGCCATGACCGCGTCATCGACGGGGATCTCCATGTCGAAGCGGGAACGCCGGGCCGCAGCCTCGCCCGTCAGGGGGGCGGGCAGCGGCTGGGTCGGGCTCACCTGGCTACCGGCGATATGGGTGATGCCGGCGCCGCGAGAGACGTGACTTCGGCTTCTGCTTCGGCGCGGAACCGGGCCACTTGGAGCTCTTGTTCTTCGGCGTCCCACCCCAAGTCGGGTGCGATCAGCGCGGCCGCCATCGGCGCGGCCTGCACCGTCGCGGCGCGATCGAGGATCAGGGCCCGGGTCCGCCGGGCCAGCACGTCGCTGAGGGTGTGCACCATTTCGTGGCGAGCCGCGTAGACCGCTTCCGCTTTGAGGTAGGGGAGACCCGTCACGAGTGGCTCCTTGAGAGTCGGGTCGGCTTCGATCAGGGCGACGAGCTCACCGGTCTCGGTTCCGTGGCGGCCGGTGAGGTGGCCCATGACCTCATCGGACAGGCCGGCCCGGCGGGCGGAAGCGAGGACCGCCGTCGCTGGTTTTCCTCCGTCCTCGCCACCGACGAGCACCAACCGCCGGGTGCGGCCGCGCCCTCGTGGGCGAAGGCGGCTCCTGGCCAACCGACCGAGACGGCTGGAGCGGTCGGCCCGTGCGGCCCGGCCGGCGCGGCCGGCGCCGGCCACCTGATCCGCCACTGCGTCGGCGGTGTCGGCGGCCATGATCCGGTAGGTAGTGAGCTTGCCTCCAGTCACCGTGACCAGCCCGTTGGGGGACGTGATCACCCGGTGCCGGCGTGAGAGGTCGGCGGTCCGGGCGCTATGGGCGTCGCTGATGAGCGGTCGCAGGCCGGCCCAGGTGCCCGTCACATCGTCCGGCGTCAATCCGGCCTTCGTCCAGGTGTTGACCGCCTTGAGGATGTACTCGACGTCCGCGGCCGTGCACTGTGGATCTTCGAGGGGGCCGGCGTAATCGGTGTCGGTCGTGCCCAGGTACGTGTAGCGGCCGGGCGCCGTCGGCCCAGGGGCTTCGTCGGCGGCCCACGGCACGACGAAAATAGAGCGCTTGTCTCCGGGCACGGTGAGGACGGCGGCGTAGTCGCACGGCAGCTTCTCGGCCGGCACCGCCAAGTGGATCCCTTTGGCGGGCCGGATGGATACCGGTATGGTCGATTCAGGTCCGGCGAGGCGGGCCACCCGCTCTGACCAGACACCCCCGGCATTGACGACGGCTTTGGCGCGGATCTTGCTGCCGTCGACCAGACGCGCTCCTGTCACCCGGCCGCCCTCTTCCATCAGGGCCTCGACGGGCGCGTAGTTGGCGAGGACGGCGCCCCGGCTGGCAGCCGTTCGGGCTAGGGCGAGGGTTAGCCGGGCGTCGTCGGCTTGGGCATCCCAGTAGAGGAACGAAGCGACGAGGCGGTCGGTTCGCAGGGCCGGGAAGTGGGCCAAGGTCTCCGAGGCGTCGATGCGCCGGTGACGCCGGCCGATCCGCACGCCTCCGGTCACGTCGTAGAGCCACAGCGCCACGGAATAGGCCTTGGCCACACCCTCGGCCAGGGCTCCGTCCCGGCCAAAGAGCGGGATCAGGAAAGGCAAGGGGTGGACGAGGTGAGGTGCGTTGTTGAGCAGCCTCTGCCTTTCGTGCAGGGCTTCATATACGAGGAGGTAGTCGTGCTGTTGAAGGTAGCGAAGGCCGCCATGGATCAGCTTCGAAGACTTCGATGACGTTCCGCAGCCGAAGTCGCACCCTTCGACCAGCGCCGTGCGCAGGCCTCGAGTGGCGGCGTCCAAGGCCACGCCACACCCGGTGATCCCGCCGCCGACGACAAGGACGTCGAACGATTCGGCCCCCAGGCGCTGCAGGGCGGTGCGACGGTCGAAGGACGGTGAAGCCACGGCCGACCACGGTACTGACTGGCCACTCGGTCGGTACACCTGGCGTTTCGCGGGCGGGCTCGCCGACCTGGCCTGAGACGTCCGATGGGGCCCAGCGTCAGGCAGGTCCGGATAGAAATCGAGTCGGCTGCCAAAATCGTCGACCATCCGCGCCACCGCGAGCGGTCAACTCACTCAAAAGCACAAGAAAGCCGCCCTCCTCGAGGATCTTTTGGGCTAGACAGCCCGGTTCGAGCTGGGCCAAACTACGTCGCCGGGGTGACGCCCCAACCCTCCCCGGGCGTGAGTAGTTTCAGAAGTCGCTTCGATTGAAAGTTACGGATCATGGACACAAAGATCACGAAGGTTCCGGTGTGGCGACAGCGGGCCGCGTGTCGCGGGGTGGATCCGGACATTTTCTACCCGGTCTCGGATGAGGACGCCGCGGACGCCAAAGCCATTTGCGCTTTGTGCCCGGTCGGGGAGGCCTGCCTCGAGTGGGCCCTGACCAACCGCGAGCGTGATGGCGTTTGGGGCGGCGCGACCGAACGCGAACGGCGGCGGATCATCCGCCGGCGTCGTCGCTCGGCCTGAGAATCGCAGGATGAGCGCGTCAGCCGGCGCCAGGCCGGCTCCCGAGGGAGCCGACGCCGTCGCGGGCCGTCCAGGCGGCGCTTTCGAGCGCCTCGGCGGTTGGCCGGCGATTCTGGGGCGGGTCGCGGTGGGCGCTGACCTGGGCCCGGATGAGGCGGGCGCCGCTCTGGCTGAAGTGCTCGAAGGCAACGCCACCCCGGCCCAGATAGCCGCATTCGTGTTCGGGTTGCGATGCAAGGGAGAGACGGTCGAAGAGATGACCGGGCTGGTGGCCGCCATGCTTGCCGCCGCCGAAAGGGTCGTGGTCCCCGACGCCCTCTCCCCGCGCCTGGTCGACACCTGCGGGACGGGCGGCGACCGAAGTGGGACGATCAACGTGTCCACCATCGCGGCCCTCGTCGTTGCCGGCGCCGGGGTCCCGGTGTGCAAGCACGGAGGCCGGGCCGCGTCCTCGAAAGCCGGCTCGGCCGACGTCCTCGAAGCCCTCGGGGTCGTGATCGATTTGGGTCCAGCCGGAGTGGCGAAATGTATACAGGACGCCGGGATCGGCTTCTGCTTTGCCCCCCGGTATCACCCCGCCATGCGTCATGCCGTGCCGGTGCGGCGCGAGCTCGGCGTGCCTACGGCGTTCAACTTCCTCGGACCCCTGGCCAATCCGGCGCGGGTTCGCCGTCAGGTCGTCGGGGTAGGCGATCCGTCCATGGCCGAAAAGATGGCCCGCGTACTCGCCGCCGGTGGATCCACGCACGTGCTCGTAGTCCACGGCGCCGACGGGCTCGACGAGCTGTCGACTACCGGTTCGTCCACCATGTTCGAGTACCGGGCTGGGGTCGGCGCCCTCTATCCGGTTGCCGTGGCCCCGATCGTGGTCGACCCGGCCGCGCTGGGTCTGGCGCCGGCCAGGCTGTCCGATCTGCTCGGCGGAGATGCCGCAACCAACGCCGACATGGCCCGCCGGGTGCTCGCGGGCGACAGCGGGCCGCACCGCGACATCGTGGTCCTCAACGCCGCGGCCGGTCTGGTCGTCGGCGGGGCGGCGACCACACTCGCCGAAGGCGTCACCCTGGCCGCGTCGGCCATCGACGACGGCTGCGCCGCCTCGTGCTTGGATCGGATGGTCGCCGCTTCGCACGAAGCGGCCTCGCTTCCGTAGTGGGAGCCCGGCGCCCCTGGCCCCCGGCGCGGCGGCGCGGCGTGGCGGCGCGGCGTGGACCCGGCTCGCATTAGTGGTCCGCTTGGACCACCTCTTTCGGGCCCAAGTTCGCCACGTCCGGGCGCGAGTTTCCACTCTCGGAAGCAATCGGCCATGAGGAGTGAGGCCATAGCTACCCAGAGTCGAGAATCGCGCCCGGACCTGGTCTTTTCATAGGCTAAACCCCCGCCTCGCCGTCCCGCCTCGCCGCCCCCGCCGCCCCGCCCCGGCCGCCCGCCTCGCCGCCCCCGCCCCGACCGCCTACTCGGAGCCGAGGTCCCAGATGGCGTCCAAGTCGTGGCGGCTGTAGGCCTGAAACGCGATCAGGGTGCGTGTGTCCACCACGCCGGCAAGACTCGATATTCGACGGGTGACGACCTCGGCCAGCTCCTCGTGGTGGCGAACCCGAACGACGGCGACGATGTCGGCGTGCCCGGCGACTGAGTAGACCTCGCTGACTCCGTCGAGCTCGGCCAGTTCGATCGCGAGATCGGCGACGCGTGCTGGTTCACCGTCGATGAGGACAAAAGCGTGCACCATGCGAACCAACGGTATCCGGCGCGCCACGCCGACTTCCTCAACAGGCGACGCCGGTACCATCCCCAGGGTGGCCGCGTCGCAACCGTCGATCGCCCAGCTCCGCCCGGCGCTCGAACTGGCGTGGGCCGTCGCCCGGATTCGCAGTCAGGAGCGCCCGCCGACCCCAATTCCGGGTCGCATGCGTCCGCTGGTCCGGGCGGCCAGGCTTCCCGATCGGATGCTGTCGACCATTCGTCAGGTGGTCGAGGACGACCCCGACTTCCGCATTCAGGTCGCGGGAGTGGCCGACCAGCAGATGCTCGGACGCTTGGCCTCGCTGTGGCTGGTGCGGCCAGAAGGGTGGCAGGAAGAGCTCGACGGCTTGCTCGAACGGCAGGACGACGACCGGCGCCGACTCGACGAGGAAAGGGACGCCCGCCTTACCCAAGAGCGCGTCGCCGCCCTCGAGCGCGACCTGGCTCGGGCCGAGGCGGAAGTACAGGTTCTGAGGAAGGCGAGCGGTGAAGCCTCAGCTGCCCTCGCCACCCAACAGCAATCCACCCGCCGGGCCGAAGCCAGGCGACGGGCTCTGGCCGATTTGGTGGAGGCAGGCGATTCCGCCAATCAAGTCCTGGTGGCACGGGCGGAGCAGCTCGAAGCGAGCGTCGACGAACTGACCCGCGAGCTGGAGGAATCGAAGCGTCGTCAGGAGTCCGCCTCCGAACAGCGTGACGTCGCCCTTGCCGGCGCCCTTCGGTCGGCGGATCAGCTGGATGACGCCAGCGCCAGGATCGACCGCTTTCACTTGGACACCAAAGTGGCGCGGGAGTCGGCCTCGGCCGCTCTGGCGCGGGCCGCGGCGGCGGGTCGGGATCTGGAGTCAGCTTTGCGGGAGGCGGCGAGCGCACTCGGGCTCGATGTTGACATCGTCTCCCTCTCGGGTCAGCCAGATCCGCCCGAGTCGGCCGGGGCGCCCGAGTTGGCCGGGGCGCCAGAGTCGGCCGCGACAACAGATGATCTCGCGCGTCGTAAACGCGTTGTACCGGTTGCGAAGGTCCGGGCTCGTTCGGCCCGTAGTCCGGTCCGACTGCCCCCGGGGGTCTTCGACCACGACCCCGACGCCGCGGACCATCTCGTGCGCGCCAGGGGCATGACTCTGGTGGTCGACGGATACAACGTCTCGATCTCCTCGTGGCCCGATCGCGATCTTTCCGACCAGAGGTGGCGCCTGGTGCACGCCCTCGCCGAACTCGTCTCTCGTTTCGATATCACGGTGCGGCTCTTCTTTGACGGGGTCGAAGAAGGTGGGCGGCTCCAGCCGCCCGCCGTTGCCCGAGGCCGCATGGCGGTCGAGTTCTCGCCTTCGGACATCGAAGCCGACGAGAAGATCATCTCCCTCGTCGACGGCCTTGACCCGACCCGTCCGGTCACCGTCGCCACCAACGACGGGCGGGTGCGAACGGAAGTCGCTCGACGAGGCGCCAATGTGATCTCGGGCGAGCAGCTCCTCGCTGTTCTGCGACGCTTTCCGGACCCTGAGAGCACGTGAATGTCTCACCCTGCTGAGATGATCAGGGCATGGATACGTTCACCATCAGCTGCGGCGACTGCACCATGCAGGGGACGTCCGCTTGCGACGGCTGCGTCGTCACGTTCATTTGCGACCGTGAGCCCGAGGACGCCATCGTCATCGATGTGGTCGAGGAGCGGGCTCTGCGCCTTCTGGGCCGTTCGGGGCTGGTCCCGCCCCTGAGACACAGCCGGGGCGCCGCTTGTTGATGATGCCTCCTTTGGTTTCGCGACCGACTTGGCGCCAGGTGCTACCTTGCCCAGGAAGGGTCCGACCGGCGGGCTCATCGCCCCGGGGCGCCCGTGCGACAACTCCACCTTGTCGGATTTACTCCAGATCGCGGAGCGCTCGTCTGGGATGCCGCGCCAGGTTCCGCGACGGAGGCCTACAGCACCGACGTCGACGTTGGCCTGCTCGCGGAGGTTGAGGCCGCGGCTCGACTCCACAGGGGCTCAAGAGACGATTACCCTCGGACCAGGTGACCCTCGACCGCGTGGGGCCGGGCCCTGAGTTGACCGCCCACGGTCGTCTGGCAGATGAGCTACGCCGGATAGGCCGTCAGAGTGGATTGGACGCGGTGGGCATCTGTGACTCGCGTCCGTTTGTCGAAGCCCGGGTTGCCATCGACGAACGCAGAGAAAAGGGTTTTGCGGCCGGGATGCAGTTCACCTACAGGAACCCGGCGCGGTCGACCGACCCGCGAGCGACGATGCCCGAAGCCCGGGCCTTGTTCGTGGGGGTCCGGCGCTATGTCCGTCAGGACCCGTCTGCGACAGGGATTTCAGGCCCTGCCGGCCGGGTGGCGCGGTACTCGTGGATCGATCACTACGGTCCGCTGCGGGCCGCGCTTGGCCAGGTGGCCGCCCGGTTGGCCGAGGACGGCTGGAAGGCACGGGTGGTGTGCGACGACAACGCCTTGGTCGACCGGGCCGCTGCGGTCCGCGCCGGGATCGGCTGGTACGGGAAGAACACCAATGTCCTGATCCCGGGCGCAGGTTCGTGGTTCGTGATCGGCTCCGTGGTAACCGACGCTCCCATCGGCCCGCCGGCCCCGCTCGACTTGGTGGCCGACGGGTGCGGCTCCTGTCACCGCTGCATCACCGCGTGTCCGACTGGTGCCCTGGTCGGGCCGGGTCTTTTGGACGCCCGCAAGTGCCTGGCCTGGCTGGTGCAGGCTCCCGGGGTCTTCCCGATCGAGTACCGGGAAGCGCTGGGGGACCGGATCTACGGCTGCGACGATTGTCAGGACAGCTGTCCGATCAACCTGCGGTCCGAGCGCAACGAGCCTGCTCCGGCTGCGGAAGCCGGGTCACAGCCGACCGTCGACATCCTTTGGCTCCTGGCGGCCGACGACCGGACCGTGATGAACGCCGTGGGGAGGTGGTACATCCCGGGCCGGCACGTGGGCTCCGTCCGCCGCAACGCCCTGATCGTGCTCGGCAACACTGCCGACGCAGCGGACCCGGCTGTGGCTGACGCCCTCAGCGTGGCGTTGGCTGACAAGGACCCGATCGTGCGGGCCCACGCCGTGTGGGCGGCCGGTCGGCTGGGTTTACTCGATCTGCTGCAAGGCGTCGCAGACGATCCAGACCAGATTGTTGCCGGCGAGCTGGCCGCAGTAGGGGTGTCGTCGAATACCCGCGGGTCGGATACCGGTGGCTCAGATGCGAGCGGATGGCCGTGACGCGGCACCTTCTGGTTACCAACGATTTCCCGCCGAAGATCGGCGGGATCCAGTCGTATCTGTGGGAGCTATGGCGACGGCTTCCTCCCGAGGACGTGACCGTGCTCACCAGCCCCTACGCCGACTCGGCCAGGTTCGATAGCGAGCAGGCCTTCCGGATCGAACGGACCCGCGAACCGGTTCTGCTTCCGAACCCCCTCCTCGTGCGACGCGTCCGCGAGCTCGCGGCCGAGGTCGGCGCCAAGGCAGTCGTGCTCGACCCGGCGATCCCGCTGGGGCTCATCGGTCCGCACCTTGGCCTTCCTTATGCCGCCGTCCTGCACGGGTCGGAAGTCACGGTTCCCGGGCGGCTCCCCGCGACCAAGCAGCTATTGGCGCGCGTCCTCCGGGGTGCTTCACTGCTGGTGTCCGCGGGGGGGTATCCCGCGGCCGAAGCGCTGAGGGCCGAAAGCCGGCTTCCTCCCATCGTGCAAGTGCCACCAGGAGTGGACGTGGAACGGTTCGTTCCCCTGCCTCCCATCGAGCGGGCGAGCGCCCGGGCCAGGCTCGGGCTGCCCACGTCCGGCCCGCTGGTCCTGAGTGTCAGCCGGCTGGTGCCACGAAAAGGGATGGACGTCCTGATCGACGCCGCGGCCAGGCTGGTGTCGTCGGACCCTGGTCGCGAGCTTACGGTAGCCATTGCAGGTCAAGGCCGGGACCGGCCGAGGCTCGAGCGCTTGATCCGTCGCACCGGGGCGCCCGTGCGGCTCGTGGGACGGGTTCCCAGCGCCGACCTGCCCGACTTGTACGCCTGCGCCGACGTGTTCGTGCTGTGCTGCCGCTCCAGGTGGGCCGGCCTGGAACAGGAGGGTTTCGGCATCGTGTTTCTCGAAGCCGCAGCCGCGGGCGTGCCATCGGTAGCCGGCGACAGCGGCGGCGCGGCCGAAGCGGTGGTGGACGGCGAAACTGGCACGGTCATACGCAATCCCTCGGACGTCAAAGCGGTGACCGCCGCCATCGAGCGCTTGGTATCCGATCCGGTCCTCGCCAGCCGGCAGGGACAGGCGGCCCGCCACCGGGCCGAGGCCGTCTTCGCCTACGACGTGCTGGCAGCCCGCCTGGCCGGCGCTCTCGACCAGATGGCCGAGGTCCAGACATAGTCGCTCGGGCGCCAGAGGGTAGAGCCGACTACGGTCCATGGGGGGACGTTTCCCGTCAAATGGAGGTTCTCGGACGTGGAGGAGCAGGTCACCGAGCGGATGATCATCCGCGGTACGCCCGACGAGTGTTACGGCGTGCTCACGGCATTCGAGCGCTACCCGGAATGGGCGGCTGACATCAAGTCGGTGTCGATCGACGAGCGCGACTCGCAGGGTCGGGCGTCGCGAGTCACGTTCCGAGCTGCCGCGTTCGGGCGCAGCACCTCCTACACGCTCCTGTACGAATACGGCGCCGCTCCGTTCGAGTTGTCGTGGGTGCAGGTGGACGGGGACATCACCCGCCGCCTCGACGGCTCCTACCAACTGGCGTCGTCCGACGACGACAGCACGGAGATCGTCTATCACTTGGTAGTCGACCTCAAGGTGCCGCTGCCCGGCTTCGTGAAGCGGCGAGCGGAAAGCAGGATCATGGGCACCGCGCTGCGGGAGCTCAAGGCGTGGGTAGAGCGTCCCCCGGCGACCTCGATGCCGGGCTGAGGGCCGCGATTCCACCGCTCCGCCTGCCTCGACCCTAGGGTGTCGGTCCATGGCCGAGTTCGTCTTCGATGGTGCGGTGGCGGTCGTCACAGGGGGAGCCGGCGGGATCGGAAAGGCGCTGGCGTCCAAGCTGACTGCGGAGGGGGCTCGGGTCGCGCTGGTCGACCTCGACTTGGGCGCGGCCCAGGCGGCCGCGTCCGAGCTCAAGGGGGCGATCGGCCTCTCGGCGGACGTCGGTGACTACGAAGCAGTGGGAGCGATGGTCGACGAAGTCGAACGGCGCCTCGGACCGATAGACGTCTACTGCTCCAACGCGGGCGTGGCGACAGGGGCCGGGCTAGGCGAGGACGACGCTTGGGACTTGAGCTGGCGGGTACACGGAATGGCGCACGTGCACGCGTCGCGGACCGTGGTTCCCGGAATGGTCGCCCGGGGTTCTGGGGCCATGGTCATAACCGCGTCCGCGGCCGGGCTGCTCATGATGATGCAATCGGCGCCGTACACCGTGACCAAGCACGCGTCGGTCGCCATCGCCGAGTGGCTGGCGGTCAACTACGGGGGCTCGGGCGTCCAGTTCCACTGCCTCTGCCCGCAAGGTGTGCGTACGCCGATGGTCTCCGATGACGCTAGGGGGGAGGCTGAAGTCGCAGCCAGTGGGCGGATCATCGAGCCTTCCGAGGTCGCCGACGCCGTGGTCGATGCCGTACGCCAGGATCAATTCCTGATACTCCCGCACCCAGAGGTTCACTCCTATGAGAAGGCCAAGGCCGAGGACCGTGACGCCTGGTTGTCGGGCATGCGCCGCTTGCTCGCTCGCGTCGCCCGGTAGATGACCCAGGCGTCGGTCGGGATCGACATTGGCGGGACCAAGCTGCTGGCTGTACGCGTCGACGCCGACGGAACGGTCGTGACCGACACCGCTCAGGCCAGTCCCAAGTCCGGACCGGATTTGATCGACGAGGTGCTGGCGGCGACGAAACGGCTGTGCGGGCCGCGACCGGCTTCGCTCGGCGTGGGGGTGCCGGGACTGGTCGACGCTTCGGACACGGTCCGCTTCGCTCCCAACTTGCAGGGCGTCAACGGGACGTCGCTCGGGGATACCTTGCGGGAAGTGCTACCCGGTGTCCCCGTGTGGATCGGCAATGACGCCACGGCCGCGTGCTGGGCCGAGCACCAACGGGGGGCGGGCGCGGGCTGCGCCGAGATGATCATGGTCACGCTGGGGACCGGCATCGGCGGGGGGATCGTGTCCGGTGGAGACCTGCTCGAAGGGTCTAACCGTTACGCCGGAGAGTTCGGGCACATGGTCGTGGATCCCAACGGGCCCAGGTGTCCGTGCGGGAAGCGTGGTTGCTGGGAGCGGTTCGCCTCGGGGCCGGGACTCGGGTTCCTCGGCCGGGAGATGGCCGTCGCGGGCGAGGCGCCGCGTGTGGTCGAGCTGGCCGGGGGTGAGGCGGAGGCCGTGCGCGGCGAACACGTCACGGTCGCCGCAAGCGAGGGCGACGGTCCGGCTATCGAGATCATGGCGAAGTTCGGGTGGTGGGTGGCTCTGGGACTCGCCAACCTGGCCAACGCCCTCGACCCGGAAGTGATCGTGGTCGGAGGCGGCCTGGCCGAGGCCGGCGACGTGCTGATCGAACCGACCCGCCGGGCCTTCGCGGACCTGGTCGAAGCGCCCGAACTTCGGCCGCGGGTTCGGATCGTGGCCGCTGCCCTCGGCCCCCGGGCCGGCGCCGTGGGGGCCGCCCTGCGGTCCGGGCGCGGTAGGTAATAGGCAGGGGCGCGACGGCGTGGCAACTAACCTCGCCGTCGTGGAGTTTCGCCGGATCAACGGGCTGCCGCCTTACGTTTTTGCCATCATCAACGAGTTGCGCGATGGAGCCCGCCAGGCCGGACGGGATGTGATCGACATGGGCTTCGGGAATCCCGACATTCCTAGCCCCGACGTTGCCGTTGAAAAACTGGCCGAAGCGGCCCGCAATCCCCGCAACCACAGGTACTCCGCGTCCAAGGGCATACCGAAGCTGCGGCTGGCCATCTCCAACTTGTACTTGCGCCGTTTCGGAGTGGAGATCGACCCCGAAACCGAAGTGGTGACGACCATCGGGGCCAAAGAGGGACTGTCGCACTTGATGTGGACGCTCGTCGGTCCGGGCGACACGGCGCTGGTACCCACCCCGAGCTACCCCATCCACATATACGCCCCTCTATTTGCCGGGGCCGACGTGCAACAGGTGAGGCTGGGCCCCGATCAGGACTTCTTCGCCAACCTGATCGAGAGCTGGGAGTCCACTTGGCCCAGGCCGAGGGTCATCGTCTTCTCCTTTCCCCACAACCCGACGACCGAATGCGTGGACCTGGCGTGGATGGAACGCATCGTGGAGTTCGCCCGCGAGCGCGACGTCGTACTGGTCCACGACTTCGCCTACTCCGACACGGCCTTCGACGGTTATCAGCCACCCTCGATCTTGCAGGTGCCCGGCGCCAAGGAAGTGGCCGTGGAGCTGTACACGATGACGAAGAGCTTCTCGATGGCCGGCTGGCGGGTGGCCTTCATGGTCGGCAACCGCGAGATCGTTGCCGCCTTGACCAAGCTCAAGAGCTACCTGGACTACGGCACGTTCCAGCCCATCCAGATCGCGTCGATCGTGGCCCTCAACGAAGCGCCGGACTATCCGAAAGAAGTCAACGAGATCTACCGGTTGAGACGCAACGCCCTCTGCGACGGACTCAACCGGATCGGGTGGGACGTCGAACCACCGAAAGGAACGATGTTCGTGTGGGCGCCGATGCCCGAGCCGTACTTGGAGATGGGGTCGTTGGAGTTCTCCAAGTTCCTTGTCACCGAGGCCGAAGTGGCCACCTCGCCCGGAGTAGGGTTCGGCAAGGGTGGGGAGGGCTTCGTCCGCTTCGCCCTGATAGAAAACGAGCAGCGAATCCAACAGGGCATTCGCAATTTGCGGAGAGCTCTGACGAAGTTGGGATAGACGACATGGCGTATTGGGTCCTGAAGATTGTGATGACGCCGATCATGCGAATCCTCTTCCGGGTCCACACAGACGGCACCTCCAACGTTCCTCGCAAAGGTCCTGCCATCCTGGCGTCCAATCATCAGTCGTTTATCGACAGCCTCTTCCTTCCGTTGGTAGTACGCAGAAGGGTCACTTTCGTGGCTAAGGCCGAGTATTTCGAGAACTGGAAAACGGCATGGTTTTTCCGGGCCGTCGGGATGATCCCCTTGAAGCGTGACGGTGGTTCGGCGTCCGAGCGGGCCTTGGCCGCCGCTCGCGACGTTCTCAAGAACGGGGGCGTGCTCGGCATCTATCCGGAGGGGACGCGCTCACCGGATGGTCGCTTGTATCGGGGCCACACCGGTGTCGCCCGCTTGTCCATGGACTGCGATGCGGTTGTGGTCCCGGTCGCCCAGTTCGGCACGGCCGCAGTCCAGCCCATCGGGGTCATGCGGCCACGGGCCTTCCGCCGGGTTTCGGTCAAGATGGGCAAGCCGCTGCAATGGCACCCCGGCTCCGCCAACGGCTCGACTACCAACGGCGCCGGCGACCAACGCCTGTTTACCAACCAGATCATGGGCGCCATTCATGAGCTGTCCGGCCAGGAGCAGGTCGATCACTACGCCAAGCGGGACCGCGGTCGGATGGCAGCTCCGGGGTCGGAAGCCGATCCCATCCCCGCCGTCACGTAACCCGGCGGAGCACTTCCGGAAACAGCCGGTTCACACGACCCTGATACCTTCGAGGGTCGTGGCCCTGTTCATCGTGCGGGTTTGGGTGCCCGATCGCCCGGGAGCGCTCGGCTCTGTCGCCAGTCGCATCGGCGCGGTCAGGGGGGATCTCGTTGGCATCGACATCCTGGAGCGGGGTGGCGGCCGGGCCATAGACGAGCTCGTCGTCGACCTGCCTTCCGAGTCGCTCGTCGACCTTCTCATCTCCGAAGTCTCACAAGTCGACGGCGTGGATGTGGAGGACGTTCGACGGGCCAGCGATGCTCTTGCCGATCCGCGGCTCGACGCCTTGGAGACGGCAGCGACCCTCGTGGCCCAGATCGGAATCGAGCCCCTGCTCAAGTCGCTGGCTCGCAGCAGCGTCCGGGACTTCCAAAGTGACTGGGCCGGCATCGTCGAGCCAGACCTGCCTGACCACGTCGTCTCGGTGGGTGCGGTGCCTCCTGGCGAATGGCTGAAGGCGTTTCTCGCCGGCAGCCGGGCGTCGGTCGTCCCGCGGCCCGGCGAGTCCGCCCCCGACGACGTGGCCTGGGCCGACATGGACGCGGCCGGCCTGGTGCTGATCCTGGGCCGCCAGGGCCGACCGTTTCGGGTGCGCGAACGTCGCCAGCTCACGGCGGTGGCCAAGATCGTCGATTGCAGGTGGGCCGAGCTCACGTCGCGAGCGGGGCGCATGGTCCACCCGAGCGCGTCCCTCTAGGCGGAGCGCGCCCGTGAGAGCCCGAGGGCTCTCAGAGCGGAATGCTCTGGGCGAAGTGGAAAGCGTCGTCTGGATCCCACTTCCTCTTGACTTCGGTGAGTGGACCTAGGTTGGCCCCGTAGTAGGCGTCGGCCCAGCCGGTCAGTCCGGGGTCGATGTAGTTCTGGTAGGCCGAGCCGTCCATGTATGGACCGACGCTCGCGTACCAGGAATCGAGCCAGGAGAGACTCGACGCCAACTGGTCGGGCGGCGTGCCGGGATCGAAAGGGACGTTGTACTGAGCCGACGCCAGGGCCGAGCGGTGGACGAAGGCGGTGTCCGACGGGCCCACCCGATTGATGGCTCCGCCATAGGCGTCCAGTCCCACCGCGCCTTGGGCCCTCTGGGACTGGCGGGCCTGCACGCCGGAGATGAGCGCTTGGACGCCGGCGTCACCTAGCGGGGCGCTGATGTACCCGGACTTGGCCAGGCTCGGCTGGCGCGTCAGCGCACCGCCGGAGGTCTCGTTAGGGAGGTGGCATGCGGCCTGGCTAAAGGAAGCGCAGCCACCCTCGACGTACATGCCGTGCTCGAACGCCACCGTCTCGACGTAGCGCGAGGACGGAGTGGACCCGACGGTCGATGCGAGCTGCGTCAGCGGCCCATCGATGCCGGACGGGCTGCCCACCCAAACCACTCCAACTTGCAGCTTCGGCGCGGAGCTGGTCGGAACCGCCTCCAGCAGACAGTTGGACCACAACTCGTCCGCTGCGTGTGGGGCCCACTCCAGCCAGGCCGGCAGCACGTCGGACGCGGCCGACCACGGCCACGTCAGAAAGACGAGGGTCAGCGGGGATGTCTGGAATGTGTTGAAGTCGAGCCTCGTGGCGATCCCGAAGTTGCCGCCTCCGCCGCCCCGGCAGGCCCAGTACAGATCGGGGTTGACGGCCGCGCTGGCGGTCACCAGCCGAGAGTCGGCGGTCACGATTTGGATCGAGCTGAGGGCGTCGCACGTCAGGCCGTAAGCGCGGTCGACGACGCCGACGCCTCCGCCGAGGGTGAGGCCGGCGATCCCGACCGTCGGGCACGATCCGGCCGGGATGGATACGCCCGCGCCGTTGAGTGCGCTGTACACATCGATCAGGCGGGCGCCCGCACCGATCGTCGCTGAACCTGACCGGCTGGACACCGCAGCCATCGACGTCACGTCGATGACGAGGCCGCTCGACGTGGAGTAGCCGGCGTAGCTGTGCCCGCCGCTTCGCGCTGCGAAGGGCAGGTCGTGGTCGCGCGCGAACGCGATGGAATGCTGCACGTCGGCCGGCGAGGCGCAGTATGCGATTCCGGCGGGGCGGACTCCGTCGAAACGCGAGTCGTAAAGCTGCAGGTCGGTGAGATAACCGGCATCCGAGGGGCGCACCAGCCGCCCGGTGAGGGAGCGCCCGAACTCCGACCACGCCGCGTCACTGGCGGGAAGGGCCGCCGGCGTGGTGGCGCCGGTCGTCGCTGGGCCGACCGGGGCCCTGGTCACCGGCGGCCGGTTCGCCTGGTGGGAAGAGCACCCCGCCACGGCCGCCGCCGCGGCCCCGGCGCCGAGGCGCAGGATGTCCCTGCGCCTGAGGCGAGGCGGGCCCGGGATGGCCGTCAAGTCCCGTCCACCGGGCCAGGCGGCAACGGCCCGCGGGGCCGCAGCCCGGCCGCCCGGTATACGTCGTCGATGACGCGCATGTTGGCGATGGAATCCGAAGGAGGAGTCAGCACGGGCTCGCCGCGGAGCACCGCCGCGCAGAAGGCCTCCATCTGAAAGTCGTATGTAGGGCGGCGAGTGAAGCGTTCGAGCCGCCTGCGGCCGTCGATACTGACCACGAGGCCGTGCCCGAACTGGGGAGCGATCGGGTTGAGCATGGTGAGGCGGCCTCGATCGCCCCAGGCCCGGCCGGTGATCCTGAGCACCGATGAGGACCACATGGACGCCGTGAAGGTACCGGTAGCCCCGCTCGGAAAGCGGAACTCGGCGGTCATGGCCCGGTCGACTTGCTCCGATCGGAGCTTGGCCGACGCCGTGACCACTTCGGGCTCCTCGTTTCCAAGCAACCTGGCCATGTGGATGGCGTAGCAGCCCGCGTCCATGGTGGCCCCACCCGACAGCTCCAATTGGTAGCGGATGTCGGACGCCTTCGGGAGCGGAAAGCACATCGCCGTCTCCACTCGGCGCAGCTTCCCCAACTCTCGGCTCTCGATGATCTCCGCCACCCTCCTGGCGAAGGGGTGGTAGCGGTAGTGGAACGCCTCCATGACCACCAGGTCCGTGCCCGACGCGGCCTCCGCCACTTGCGCGGCCTCGTCGGAGTTGGCCGTGAACGGCTTCTCGCAGAGCACGTGCTTGCCGGCCGCGATGGCGGCGAGGGTCCACTCTGCGTGCAAGCCGTTGGGGAGCGGGTTGTAGATTGCATCCACTTCGGGGTCTTCGATGAGGGCCTGGTAGGACGGCGCGACCTTGGGGATTCTGTGCTTGTGGGCGAAGGCCGCCGCCCGTTGGGGGTCGCGAGCAGCCACGGACGTCACTTCGGCCTCTGCGACGCCAGCGGCGGGCCGGATGGCTGCCGCCGGCGCGATGCGAGCCGCCCCGAGGATCCCGATGCGTATCGGGCTCATGGCTGGCGCCCTCGTGTTTGGTTCATGGTCATCCCTTCTCACGGGTCGCGGCCGGTGCCCAACCGAACGAGCGGTCGACTGCTCGTCGCCAGCCGTTGTAAGCGAAGTCGGTGAGGGTTCGGTCCCCGGCCGGCTCGACCATGGCGTCGGCTGTCCATATGTCTGAGATCTCGTCGAGGCTGCCCCAGACCCCTTCGGCCAGTCCGGCTAGGAAGGCGGCACCCATGGCGGTCGTGTCGCTGACTGCCGATCGCACCACGGGCACGCCGAGCAGGTCGGATTGGATCTGCAGCAGAAGGTTCATGACAGAGGCGCCGCCGTCGACGCGCAACTCGGTCAACGGCTGACCCGAGGCCTTGGTCATGGTGTCGACGACGTCGCGGGTCTGATAAGCCATAGCGTCAACGACCGCTCGGGCCAGATGCGCTCGGCCCACACCCCTCGTGACCCCCACCCAGGTGCCCCTCGCATGCGGGTCCCACCAGGGGCTACCCAATCCGGTGAGGGCTGGTACCAGGTAGGCGCCCCCGCTGTCAGTCACCGACGCGGCGAGGGGGCCGATCTCGGCCGCGTCATCGATGAGACCCAGGCCGTCACGAAGCCACTGCACCGCGGCTCCGGTGACGAAGATGGCCCCTTCCAGGGCGTAGGCAATCTCCGCAGGCGCAGACAGAGACCAGGCCACGGTGGTCAGCAGTCCGTCGACGGGTTCGGGGCATTCCGCCCCCACGTTCATGAGCACGAAGGACCCGGTGCCATACGTGTTCTTGGTCATTCCCGGCCGGAAGCATCCCTGGCCGAACAAGGCGGCCTGCTGGTCGCCGGCCACCCCGCTGATCGGCACCCCCGCCGCCAGACCCTCGACCACGCCCGCAACAGTCTGGCCGAGGCGTCCGCTCGAGGGGCCGAGGCCGGGCAGGACGGAAACCGGCACGCCGAACAGTTCGGCCAGCTCCGGGTCCCACTTCAACTGCTTGATGTCGAACAGAAGGGTTCGCGACGCGTTGGTCGGATCGGTGATGTGGGATGCGCCGCCGGTTAGACACCAGATGAGCCAGCAGTCGACGGTCCCGAATGCCACGTGCGGGCCGGCGCTCAACCCCCCTTCACCAAACAGCCAGGCCAGCTTGGTGGCGGAGAAGTACGGGTCGAGGACGAGTCCGGTCCGGTTTCGGACCAGATCTAGGTGGCCGTCGGCTTCGAGGGACTCGCAAATCGAGGCCGTCCGCCGGTCCTGCCACACGATGGCGCGGTGGAGGGGCCGGCCGGATCTGCGGTCCCACACGATCGTCGTCTCACGCTGGTTGGTGATGCCGATGGTGGCGACGGGTTGGTCCACGGCGGCTAGGACGTCGGCGAGCGTGGCCGCCACGGCTTGCCAGATCTCATCCGGGTCGTGCTCGACCCACCCCGGACGAGGAAAATACTGCTGAAACTCGCGGTAACGAGAAGCGACCAGCCCGCCGCCTTCTTCGACGGCGATGGCCCGGACGCCCGTCGTGCCCGCGTCTAAGGCGATGACCACGGCCATTGAGTCGAGACGTTAATAGCTAGATTCCCTGGCGCGAATAGCTAGATTCCCTGGCGCGAATAGCTAGTTTCCCCGGCGCGGCCCCCTGTCGAAGGGGCGGGGACAAAGGGGCCGGCGCCAGGGTACGGACCGCCGAGGGGGCAGCTTCGGCGGCTCTATAACGATTTTACCCTCGGGGGCCCGGGTCGACACCGTCACGACCATTTTTTTTTCCGGAACCTCGCCCTGGGGCGACCGCTCCGCCTGTGGAGAACCGGGGCCGTTCTCTGACCAGTTTGCACAGGAAGTGCCCCCTATCGATCCACAGGCGTCGGCTTCTACCGTTAGAGGCGAACGGGTCGGGCCCAGAGCCGCGGCAAAGTGCAAACCTTCGCGAGCACCTTTTGACCAGCACTTTTGCCAATCCGGTACGGTTGACATCCGTGAAACTACGATGGTGTAATTCATTCCTCATGTTGTGGGCCTAGAGCCCCCCGGGTGGTTGGGACCACAACAGGTTGTGCTGAAGGGTTTTGGGCCACACACCGGGTGTGGCGGTAACGGACACTTTTTATGGGAGGTAGTGGGTAATGGCTGTAGCCGCAGAGCGGATGGGCATCGGGATCCACCGTCAGTTCACCAAGGCTGGCCAGCACCCCTACGAGACGGTGGTCTGGGAGCGGCGTGACGCCCGTATCGTCCACTACTCGACCGGCGACGTGGCCTTCGAGCAGCTCGGCGTCGAAGTGCCGAGCGGGTGGAGCTTCAACGCCACCAACATCCTGGCCCAGAAGTACTTCCGGGGCACCCTCGGAGCCACCGATAGGGAGTGGTCCCTCAAGCAGGTCGTCGACCGGGTGGTCGACACGATCACGCAATGGGGTCGCAAGGACGGCTACTTCGTCGACGATGACGAGGCCGCGGTCTTCAGCGATGAGCTCAAGTTCCTGATCATCCACCAGAGGGCCGCTTTCAACTCCCCCGTGTGGTTCAACATCGGGGTCAAGGGCGTTCCGCAGCAAGGGTCTGCATGCTTCATCCTCGCCGTCGACGACTCGATGGACTCGATCCTCAACTGGTACACGGAGGAAGGGATCATCTTCAAAGGCGGGTCAGGAGCCGGGGTCAACCTGTCCAAGATCCGGTCCTCCAACGAGGGCCTTCGCGGCGGGGGAACCGCGTCCGGCCCGGTCAGCTTCATGCGGGGTGCCGACGCGTCGGCCGGCACCATCAAGAGCGGCGGCAAGACGCGCCGGGCCGCCAAGATGGTGATCCTCGACGCCGCCCATCCCGACATCCAAGACTTCATCTGGTGCAAGGCCATCGAGGAGCGCAAGGCCCGGGCCTT
>Ga0302314_10001256_pt1 | contig 47406 bp, 35 predicted proteins | sample III_Palsa_N2_3_FD_200533 | JGI IMG/M metagenome (GOLD analysis project Ga0302314, IMG submission 200533) | Peat permafrost microbial communities from Stordalen Mire near Abisko, Sweden - III_Palsa_N2_3 | ecosystem: Environmental > Terrestrial > Soil > Palsa > Peat permafrost | place: Sweden...
GGGTGCCGGCGGGGATGAGCACGCCAACCACATCGCGGCTGAGAGTGACGGTTTCGTAAGACATGCTGGGGAACTGGGGGCGGGGAGACCGCGATTAAAGACCAATCTGGTCCGGTATTTTAGCGCTGATTGCAAGATCTTGGCGCGGTTGTGGCGGTAACCGATTCCATGCAGGATGTGCGCTCACTTACGGACAGGAAGCCGATCATGCACGCACCGCTCAAATCCGCCGTGGCCCTGTTTCTGATGTGCATTGCCGGTGCCCAGGCCAGTCCCGTTGCCCGTCCGGTGGATGGCGGCTCCAATATGCCGCCGCCGGAGCGGCGTGCGGTGAGCGTGAGCGGGCAGGGCGAGGTCAGCGCCGCGCCGGACCGGGCCCGGCTGAGCATGGCGGTGGAAGAGACCAATCCGGACCTGAAGGCGGCGCAGGCCAAGGTCAACGGCATCGTGCGCACCTATCTGGGGCAATTGCGCAGCCTGGGGGTGAAGGACGAGGACATTTCCACCGCCGGGCTCAGCATCCGCTCCGAATACGATTATTCCGGCGGCAGCGGCTCCACTCCTGGCGGGCGCAAATTCCTCGGCTACCACGTCACCCGCAATATCGAGGTGGTGGTACGCGAGCTGGACAAGATCGGCGACTACCTGCAGCGCGCCACCGACGCCGGCATCAACAATATCTCCGATCCGCAGCTCGAATCGTCCAAAGCCGAGGAGCTGCAAAGCCAGGCCCTGGTCAAGGCCGCGCAGGATGCCCAGGCCAAGGCGAAGCTGCTGGCCGACACCCTCGGCGTGAAGCTGGGCGCGGTGCATACGGTCAGCGCCAGCTCGGTTTCGCCGCGGCCGCCGGGCCCGCAGCCGCGGATGATGATGGCCGCCGCCGCCGCGCCGAGCGGCAACGAGGAAATGGGCTTCGCCGCCGGCCAGATCCAGTTCAATTCCAGCATCACGGCGGAGTTCGACCTGCTCGCGCCCTGAGGCCCGATCCGGCGCGCCAGTGGATGCAGACCAGGCCAACAGTGCGAAGTTCACGAATTGATGGGATAATTCCGCACTTTCCTCCCTCACTGGGATAGAAAGTGCCGCAGAACCCGCCGTCAGCCCACCCTTTGGTCGGCATTATCATGGGCTCCCGCTCCGATTGGGAGACGATGGCGCATGCCGCGCGCACGCTCGACAGCCTCGGCGTGACCTATGAAACGCGCGTGGTTTCGGCGCACCGCACCCCCGATCTGCTATTCGAATATGCCGGCGCGGCTGCCGGGCGCGGCATCCGCGTGATCATCGCCGGCGCCGGCGGCGCGGCGCATCTGCCGGGCATGGTGTCGGCCAAGACGCGCCTGCCGGTGCTGGGCGTGCCGGTGCAGTCGAAGGCGCTGAGCGGGATGGACTCGCTGCTGTCGATCGTGCAGATGCCGGCCGGCATTCCGGTCGGTACCCTGGCCATCGGCAATGCCGGCGCCACCAACGCGGCGCTGCTGGCCTGCTCCATCCTGGCGCTGGGCGATGCGGAGCTGGCCGCGCGGCTCGACCATTTCCGCGCCATGCAGACCGCGCAAGTGCTCGAACATCCCGATCCCAGCGTCCCTACCTGAATCCCTCCTGTGAAGATCGGCATCCTTGGCGCTGGCCAGCTCGGCCGCATGCTGGCATTGGCCGGCTATCCGCTCGGCTTCGAGTTCGCCTTCCTCGATCCGGCGCAGGAAGCCTGCGCCGCGCCGCTGGGCGGGCACCTGCGCGCCGACTACCTGGATCAGGACGCGCTGGCGAAATTCTGCGCCGACGTCGACCTCGCCACCTTCGAGTTCGAGAATGTGCCGCAGCAGGCGGCCGAGTTCGTCGCCGCGCGGGTGCCGCTGTTTCCCGCGCCGCGCGCGCTGACCGCCGGACAAGACCGGCTCAGCGAGAAGCAGATGTTCGTCTCGCTCGGCATCCCGGTGCCGAAGTTCGCCGCGGTCAGCTCGCGCGTCGGGCTGGAGACGGCGGCGCAGCATACCGGCCTGCCGGCGGTGCTCAAGACCCGGCGCATGGGCTATGACGGCAAGGGCCAGTTCGTGCTGCGCAGCGCCGCCGATTTCGATGCCGCCTGGGCCGAGCTCGGCTCGCAGCAATTGATCCTGGAAGCCTTCGTGCCGTTCGAGCGCGAAGTATCCTGTCTGGCGGTGCGCGGCCGCGACGGCGCGGTGAAGTTCTACCCGCTGGTGCAGAACGTGCACCGCAGCGGCATCCTGCGCACCGCGCGCCCGCGCGCCGGCGATCCGCTGCAGCAGCTGGGTGAGCAGTACGCGCAGCGGGTGCTGGAGCATCTCGACTACGTCGGCGTGCTGGCCTTCGAGTTCTTCGTCGCCGACGGCGGCCTGCTGGCCAACGAGATCGCGCCGCGCGTGCACAACTCCGGCCACTGGAGCATCGAGGGCGCGGAGTGCTCGCAATTCGAAAACCACCTGCGCGCCATCGCCGGCCTGCCGCTGGGCAGCACCGCGCTGCGCGGCGAATCGCTGATGGTGAACTTCATCGGCAGCGCGCCGCCGCTGCCGGCCATGGCCGCGCTCGAAGGCGTGCACGTGCATCTCTACGGCAAGCTGCCCAAGCCGCAGCGCAAGATCGGCCACGCTACGCTGACCGCGGCGGACAGCGCCACGCTGGAAGCGCGCCTGCGCCAGCTCGAACCCCTGCTCGACCAGAACGGCTGAAGCCGCGCGGCGGCCTTTCCGGTCAGCCGCGCTTCAGTTTCGATCCTGTATCTTTGGTGGCGTGCCAGTCGACCGCAACGGACCAGGCGGCCGATCACCAAAGGGGGAATCGATCATGTACGGAACAAACCAGTTACAGCGACACGCCGCCGGCAGCCGCAAGCTGCTGCTGTGCGCGGCGATACTTAGCCTGATGCTGCCGCTGGCGGCTTGCGTGGATGACGGCTACGCGCAACCGCAGCCGGCTTACTACCCGCCGGCACCGGCGCCGCAGCCGCCACCACAAACGGTGTACTCGCAGGAAGCGCCGCAGCCCTACGCACAGCCGCAGCAAGCCCCGCCGCAGGACGGCTACTATCAGCAGCAGGACCAGCAGCAGGATGCCTCCTACGACGCCAGCGCCAGCGAGCCGCCGCCGCCGCTACCGGTATACGAGCAGCCGGAGTGCCCGGGACCGGGCTATATCTGGACGCCGGGCTACTGGGCTTATAACGGCGGCTACTACTGGGTGCCGGGCACCTGGGTGGAACCACCCCAGCCGGACGTCTACTGGACCCCGGGTTATTGGGGCTGGAGCAACAACATCTACGTCTTTCACGGCGGCTACTGGGGTCCGCACGTCGGCTACTACGGCGGCGTCAACTACGGCCACGGCTATGGCGGCAACGGCTACGAAGGCGGCCGCTGGAACAATGGCGAGTTCAGTTACAACCGCGCCGTGAACAATGTGAATGTCACCAATATTCACAACACCTACAACACCACGGTGATCAACAACGTCACCGTCAACAACATCAGCTACAACGGCGGCCCCGGCGGCACCCGCGCCCAGCCTACGCCGCAGGAACAGCAGTGGCGCAACGAGCAGCATATCCGCCCGACGCCGCTGCAGATGCAGCACCAGAGCACGGCCAGCGGCAACCACGCCCTGTATGCGAATGAGAACCAGGGCCGGCCGCCGATCGCGGCGACGCCGCGGCCCGGCGCGTTCAACAACCCCGGCGTGCGGCCGGCTGGCGGTGCACCGGCCTTCGGCCAGCAGGAGCAGCAGCGCATGCAGCAGCAACAGCAGCAGGTCGAGCAGCAGCGGCAACAGGGCCAGCAGGAACAGCAACGGCAACAGCAGCAGATGGAGCAGCAGCGCCAGCAGGTCCAGCAGCAGCAACAACGCCAGCAGCAGATGCAGCAACAGGCGGAACAGCAGCGGCAGCAAGCGCAGCAGAATCAGCAGCGCCAGCAGCAGCAAATGGAGCAGCAAAGGCAACAGGTTCAGCAACAACCGCAGCGCCAGTTACCGCAGCAGCAACCACAGTTCCAGCAGCAGAGGCCGCCGCAGGCGCAACCGTACCGTGCCCCGCAGCAGCAGCATCCGAAACCGCCGCCGCCGCACAATGAGCACGAGGGTCAGCGGCCGGAGGAGCGCTAGGAACTTCTGATTAAATCGTCATTCCCGCGAAAGCGGGAATCCAGGAACGTCACCGATTGCGGCGCAGATTCGTTTGTTTGTGAAGCGGAACAAAGCATTGCAGCCTCGCGCTGGCTTCGGCACTGTGTCCTCACCCTTCCTGGATTCCCGCTTTCGCGGGAATGACGATGATCCAATTGTTCGGAGTTTTCTCAAGGCTGGGGCGGTACGGATGAAGCCGCGCGGCTCTCACTCCATGCGGCGCGGCGGCAAGCCAGTACCTCCCGGTACTATCCGGGGGTCTGGCGACCCGCTCAGGTCTTCTTCAGCACCGCGTTCACTTCCTTCCACAGGTCGCGGTACGCCTCCGCGGCGTAGCCGTAGGACTCGAACACTTCCACCGGCGCGCGATGCTCGCCCATGCGCTCGATCGCCGAGGCATAGGGAATCACTGTCTTGCATACATCCTTGATGATCTTCGGCGGCTGCTCGATCAGGGTGCGATGCAACAGGCGGCGCCGGTCGGCCATCGAGTAAAACGGTTTGAGCGTGTTGCGCGGAAAGCCTTGCTCGGCGTAGTAGTCGATCACCGTCTTCAGCGCGCGCAGCGACAGGTGCGTCGGCACCGTGGGCACCAGCACCAGGTCGGCGGCGGTGAAGATGTTGTCGGCCAGGTGCGACAGGCTCGGCGGGCTGTCCAGCACCACCAGGTCGTAGCGGCGGTTGACCGGCTTGAGCCGCTGCGCCAGGGCGTCGCGCTCGCCGTCCCGGCGCAGCCAGGTATCGAGATGGCGCGTATGCAGGTCCGCCGGCAGCAGGTGCAGCTTGTCGTAGGCGGTGCTCTGGATCTGGCCTTCGATGTCGCCGTTGGCGCGCCACATCGATTTGTCCGGCACTTCCTCGGTGTTGGCTTGCAGGTACCAGCTGGCGGCGCCCTGGGGATCGAGATCCCACAGCAGGGTCCGCAGACCGGCTTGCGAAGCCAGATAGGCCAGGTTGACCGAGGCGGCCGTCTTGCCGACACCGCCCTTGAGGTTATAAACCGCGAGAACCTTCACGCGCGTCTCCCCTTGAGGGCCCTTGCGGGCTCTTGCACTGTGCACGGCCGATCCGAATCGACCCCTTGAATTCGTGGGTCTAAATCAGCGATACGCTGAATTTATAACAATTTCACGGACTTGGCACAGATGGCCAGAGGCGGGGCGCATCCCGCGCCGCCGACCAGGCCGCGCGGGATGGTCATAAGTCATTTTAAATCAACGACTTATGCTTCATTTAGATATCGAGATTGCTGACCAGCAGTGAGTTGCGCTCGATGAAGTCGCGGCGCGGCTCCACATCCTCGCCCATCAGCGTGGTGAAGATCTGATCGGCCGCCACCACGTCTTCCACCTGCACCCGCACCAGGCGGCGCACGGTCGGGTCCAGGGTGGTTTCCCACAGCTGGCCGGGGTTCATCTCGCCCAGGCCCTTGTAGCGCTGGATGTTGAGACCGCGGCGGGTCTCGCTCATCAGCCAATCGTAGACGTTCTGGAAGCTGGTCACCGCATGGGTCCGTTCACCGCGGCCGATGCTGGCGCCCTCGCCGAGCAGATTGGCGGTTTGCTGGTTGAAACGCACCATCTGCTGGTAATCGACGCTGGCGAAGAAATCCTCGCCGAAGCTGTACTGGTATTCCAACCCGTGCAGCCGGCGCTCGACGCCGAGCAGCGGCGTGCCGTTTTCTCCAATCGTGCCCTTGACCTTGTAGCGCGAGGCGCTGTGACCGTCATTCAGCGCGGCGACGAATGCCGCGATCCAGGTTTCCAGCGCCGCGGCTTCGGTCGGTACCGGCGCCATCTTGCGCAGCTGCTCAAGTAGGTCGACTTCGTAGTGACGCGACAGGCGCTGCACCACGCTGTTGAGGTGGGAGTAGTCGCGCACCAGGTGCGACAGCGCGGCCTTGCTCAGCGGCGGCTGGCCGGTCGCGGGCACCAGCTCGGCCTCCTCGAGGGCGGCGCGCAGCTGCCACTCCTCCATCTCGCGGTCGTCCTTGATGTAGGTTTCCTGCTTGCCGGCTTTCAGCTTGTACAGCGGCGGCTGCGCGATGTAGACGTGGCCGCGCTCGACCAGGCTGTACATGTGGCGGTAGAAGAAGGTCAGCAACAGGGTGCGGATGTGGGCGCCGTCGACATCGGCGTCGGTCATGATGATGATGCGGTGGTAGCGCAGGTTTTCCGGCTTCATGTCGTCGCGGCCGATGCCGCAGCCCAGCGCCGTGATCAGATTGCCGACCTCCTGCGAGGACAGCATCTTCTCCAGCCGCGCCTTCTCGACGTTGAGGATCTTGCCCTTCAGCGGCAGGATCGCCTGGAAGCGGCGGTCGCGGCCCTGCTTGGCGGAGCCGCCCGCGGAATCGCCCTCGACCAGGAAGATCTCGGACTGCGCCGGATCCTTCTCCTGGCAGTCGGCCAGCTTGCCTGGCAGGCCGGCGATGTCCAGCACGCTCTTGCGCCGGTTCAGCTCCTTGGCCTTGCGCGCGGCTTCGCGGGCGCGGGCGGCGTCGACCACCTTGGCGCCGATCATCTTGGCTTCGCGCGGGCGCTCCAGCAGGAATTCCTTGAGCTTCTCCACGATCAGCTGCTCGACCGCCACCTTGACCTCGGAGGAAACCAGCTTTTCCTTGGTCTGCGAAGAGAACTTGGGATCGCGCACCTTGACCGACAGCACCGCGGTGAGGCCCTCGCGCGCGTCATCGCCGATCGGCTCGACCTTTTCCTTCTTGGCCAGCCCCTCGCTCTCGAGGTAATCGTTCATGGTGCGCGTCAACGCGTTGCGGAAACCCGTGAGATGGGTGCCGCCGTCCTTCTGCGGGATGTTGTTGGTGAAGCAGAACACCCCTTCCTGGTAGGAATCGTTCCACTGCAGCGCGGCCTCGACGCCGATGCCGTCCTTCTCCGCATCGACGTAGATGATGGTCTCGTGCAGCGGCGCCTTGTTCTTGTTGAGGAACTCGACGAAGGCGCGGATGCCGCCGTGGTATTCGTAGACATCCTCGCGGACCGTGGCTTCCTCGCGCAGCACGATGCGCACGCCGGAATTGAGGAAGGACAGCTCGCGCAGGCGGCGCGCCAGGATGTCGTAGTGGAAAACGGTCTGGGTGAAGATCTTGTGGCTGGGATAGAAGCGCACCATGGTGCCGCGCTTGCCGGTTTCGCCCTGCTCCGCCAGCGGCGCCTGGGGTTCGCCCATGCGGTATTCCTGGTGGTAGTGGCGGCCGTTGCGGTAGATGTCGAGCAGCAGCAGCTCCGACAGCGCATTCACCACCGACACGCCGACGCCATGCAGGCCGCCGGAGACCTTGTAACCGCTGCCGCCGAACTTACCGCCGGCGTGCAGGATGGTCATGATCACTTCCGCCGCGGAACGGCCCTCTTCCTCGTGGATGTCCACCGGAATGCCGCGGCCGTTATCGGTGACTGAGACGCTGTTGTCCGCGTGCAGGATCACCTGCACCTCGGTGCAAAAGCCGGCCAGGGCCTCGTCGATGGCGTTGTCCACCACCTCGAACACCATGTGATGCAGGCCGGTGCCGTCGTCGGTATCGCCGATGTACATGCCGGGCCGCTGCCGGACCGCATCCAGGCCCTTGAGGACCCTGATACTGCTGGCGTTGTAGCTGGTGTCGTCGCTTGGAGAAGTGTTCATCGTCTAGTTCTTTTCTGACCGCCTATTTTACCCGTTTGCACGGGGTCGCAGCATTCCATGTTCCACGTGGAACATATGGGCGTCGAGGGTGTTTTTCATCGCCTCCGGCAGCTCCAGCGCTGTGACGAATTTCTGGCCGGGATACGCCAGCAAGGCCTGCAGTAGGCGCGATTGGAACGCGGATGACAACTCGGCGGTGAAATCGTCGAGCAGCAGCACCGGCACCCTGCCGCCCCGCTCCGCCACGATCCAGCACTGCGCCAGGATGAAAGCCGCCACCAACAGCTTCTGCTGACCGCGGCTGATGCGTCCCTTTACCGCCTTGGCGGCGCCCTCGCCATCCGCATGCGTTCCAAGATGCGCGGTATAAAAGCCCAGCTCGGCACGCTGCGGCCCGCTCATGGTCAGCCCATGGCGCCGGTCCCGTTCGAGGCTGGCTTCCAGCACCTCCAGGTAACTGCGGTCCGCATCCCAGCCCTGGCTGTAGCGCAGCTGCCAGCGCTCGCCTGGAAGAAGTTCAGCCAGCAGGGCCTGGCTGCGGGCCTCCACCTCCAGTGCATGGGCCCGGCGCTGGGCGCTGAGCTGCTCGGCGGACTCCGCCAGCTCCCGGTTCCAGGGCGCCAGCTGCGCGGGCGTACCGCCCTCCCGCAGCATGGCGTTGCGCTGGCGCAGGGCCCGGCGGGCGCGCTTCCAGGTCGGCATGAAACGATGTTCCACGTGGAACACACCCCAGTCGAGGAAGCGGCGGCGTATCCCCGGCCCCTCCTCAAGCATGCGATGCATACCTGGATCGAGGATCTGCAAGGGCAAGCGACGCACCAGTTCCGATAGGGCCAGCTCACCCTCGCCGTATTCGATGGCGATTTCCCGGTCGCGCCAGGTCAGCTTGAGCAGATCCGGCGGTGCGCCGGAAGGATCGACGATCTGCCCCGCCACCTGCCAGGCTTGGGTGCCGTCGCGCGCCAGCTGCGCCGGCAGCACCCGCCAGCTATTGCCCCGCCCGAGCACATGCAGGGCTTCCAGCAGCGAGGTCTTGCCGGCGCCGTTGTCGCCGGTGATCAGGTTGAAGCGCGGGTGAGCGTCCAGCAGCAAGTTGCCGAACAAGCGAAAGTCGCGTGCCTGGAGCTGGCTGATCAGCATGGCGTGATCGGCGCTAGCGCGGAAACGACAACGCCCCCAGGGATCAACCAGGGGGCGCTAGATGAAGCTGGATCTCGACGCATTTGTAGGGCGGCCTGTGGCCGCCGCATGCGCAGGGTCCGGAAAAAGCCGGCGGCCATAGACCGCCCTACGATGAGATCAATTGAGGTTGAGATGCCGGTCAGCCCTCAAAGCCGCATCGGCATCACGACGTACTTGTTGGCGTTGTTGGCCGCGTCGTAGACCAGGCCGCTGGCGTCGCCGCTGCGCAACTCCATGATGAACTCGTTGCCTTCGATGGCGTCGAGCGCATCGAGCAGGTAGCCGACGTTGAAGCCGATTTCCAGCGGCGTGCCGCTGTACTGCACCTCGACTTCCTCTTCCGCCTCTTCCTGCTCCGGGTTCTGCGTCTGGATGCGCAAGGTGCTGCCGGACAGGGTCAGGCGCACGCCGCGGAATTTCTCGTTCGACAAAATCGCCGCACGCGACAGCGCCGCGCGCACCCGGCCGCGATCGCCATGTACGGTCTTGTCCGAACCTTCCGGAATGACGCGCTCGTAATCCGGGAAGCGGCCCTCGATCAACTTGGAGGTCAGCTTGAGGCCGTCCAGGTCCACCTGCACCTGGTTGGCCGAGAGATTGAGCTGAATCTCGGTGTCGTCCGCTTCCACCAGGCGCTGCAATTCCAGCACGGTCTTGCGCGGCAGGATCACCTGCAGGTCCTTCTTCACCCCGGTGTCGCGGCGCAGCTCGGCCATGGCCAGGCGGTGGCCATCGGTGGCCACGGTGCGCACGCGGTTGGCGCGGATCTCCAGCAGCAGACCGTTGAGGTAATAGCGCACATCCTGCTGCGCCATGGCGAACTGGGTGCGGCTCAGCAGCTCCTTCAGTTCCTTGCCGGTCAAGGTCAGCTTGGTCTCGGAGCCGGCGGCGCTGAGCGAGGGGAATTCGGCGGCATCCAGCGTCGCCAGGGTGAACCGGCTCTTGCCCGACTTCATGGTCAGGCGGCTCTGGTTCAACTCGACGCCGATGGTGGCGCCTTCCGGCAAGCCGCGGCAGATGTCGTGCAGCTTGCGCGCCGGCGCGGTGGTCTTGCCCGGCGTCAGGTTCTGCACCTGCACCCGGCGCTCCACCTGCAGCTCCAGATCGGTGGCGGTGAGCACCAACTCATCCTCCTGGGCCACCAGCAGGATGTTGCTGAGGATCGGCAGCGACTGTCTTCGCTCGACCACGCCGATCACTGACTGAAGTGCGGAAAGCAGCTCGCCTCTCGGGATTTGGATATTCATGGAGCGAGTTCAGTGTCTTGGGCAGGTGGACTATAGATAAATATGGTTTTAAATATAAAAGACAGCTGTATTAATAGTCTGGCTATAAAACGCTGGATAAAACGTAAAATCCGAACGTTTTCAATAGTTTGCTCTATTTTTTTGCCTGATTTCAGCACCTGTGCAAGGCCCGGTTAGCATCTAGCAAGCTGTGCACAAAAAGATATTCAGGCTTATCCGCCGGATTATACACAGGCAATTCCAGCCTCCGTACCCAGCTTTGCAAGCCCGCGCACAGCTCATTAATTGGTCAGCATGCGCAGCAGGTTTTCGTAGTCCTCGCGCAGGCGTTCGTCGTCGCGTTTCAGTTCCACCATCTTGCGGCAGGCGTGCAGCACGGTGGTGTGATCCTTGCCGAAAGCGGCGCCGATTTCCGGATAGCTGTGCTGCGTCAGCTCCTTGGCCAGCGACATCGCCATCTGCCGCGGCCGCGCCAGCGTGCGCGTGCGGCGCACCGAGCTGAGGTCGGTCAGGCGGATGTTGTAGTAGCCGGCGACGGTGCGCTTGATGTTCTCCAGCGTCACCGCGCGGTCGTAGGAGGCGAACATATCCTTCAGGCAGCTGCGCGCGAATTCGGTGGTGATCGGCGTGCCGGTGAGCCGCGCCGAGGCGTTGAGGCGATGCAGCGCGCCTTCCAGTTCGCGCACGTTGGAACGGATGCGTTGCGCTACCAGGGCCGCTACGTCGTCCGGCATACGGATGCCGAGGGTGTCGGCCTTGGCCAGCAGGATCGCCACGCGCGTTTCCAGTTCCGGCGGCTCGATCGGCACCGACAGGCCCCAGGTAAACCGCGACTTGAGGCGCTCGTCGAGCGCGTCCAGCTCGCGCGGATAGCGGTCGCAGGTCAGCACGATCTGCTTGCGGCCGTCGATCAGCGCGTTGAAGGTGTGGAAGAACTCTTCCTGCGAATGCTCTTTGCCTGCAAGGAAATGGATGTCGTCGATGAGCAGCGCATCGACCGAGCGGTAGAAATTCTTGAACTCGGCCTGGCGGCCGAAACGGATCGCCGACACCATCTGGTTGAACCACTGCTCGGCGCCGACGTAAACGATGCGCGCGTTGTCCCGCCCTGCCGAGATGGCGTTGCCGATGCCGTGCATCAGGTGGGTCTTGCCCAGGCCCGACTCGCCGTAAATGAGCAGCGGGTTGTAGACATTGCCGGGGCTGCTCGCCACATGCTGGCCGGCGGCGCGCGCCTGCGAGTTGGACTTGCCTTCGATAAAGGTCTGCAGCGTGTAGCGCGGATCGAGGCGGCCCTTGACGAAGGGCGAATACTCATCCGCTTCCGCCGGCGCCGCGCCGCTGGCGCCGCCGGATGTCGCGGGCCGCGGTTCCGCGCCGCTGCCCACCGCGATGTTGACGTGTAGGTCATAGGCGGCGAGGCTCGACACCGCGCGCTGGATCTTCTGCAGGAAATCGGTGCGCACGCGCTCCATCACCACGCGGTTGGGCGCCAGCAGCGTGACCTGGTCGGCCGACACCACGGCGCGCAGCGGCCTGATCCAGGTGCCGATCTCCTTGCCGGGAAGTTCCGCTTCGAGGCGCTCGACGCACCGGTCCCAAAGGTCCTCTCTCAGCATGCCCCGCCCGTCCATGTTTCATTCGCTTTTTGGACGAAGAGTCTAGCTGTTAGCCGCCGACTTATCCACAGGTTAAAATGTAGGAGTTACAACGATCAACAAGAGTGGTTCCAGGGCTGGCCGGGAGCCCGCTGTTGCTTGATGGCGCGTTAGACCTATAAAATAGACCTCTTTTGTCCCGCTCGAGCAAGCAGTCATGAAACGTACGTTCCAGCCGCATACCCTGCGGCGCAAGCGCACCCACGGTTTCCGTGCCCGTATGGCCACTGTCGGTGGTCGTCTGGTGCTGTCGCGTCGCCGCGCCAAAGGCCGCGCCCGTCTCATCCCGTAAGCCGCTTGAGCTCGAGGTTGAGCCCACGATTGGGTTCGGGATTGAGTTGGAGCCGATGCATGGGGGCGCGCGGCTGCAAAAGCGCGTCCGCATCCGCCAGCCTGCCGAATTCAAGCAGGCTTTCGCCAAGGGATTCAGGATCACGCGGACGCCGCTGGCCGCGGTATGCCGGCCGGACAACGGCACAGGCCATCCGCGGCTCGGGCTGGCCATCGCACGCAAAGCCGCGCCGCGAGCGGTGGACCGCAACCGCATCAAGCGGCTGATCCGCGAAAACTTCCGGCACAATCAGCAGCGCTTGCCCCCGGTGGATCTGGTGTTCTACGGCATGCCGGGCCTGCATGGCATGAACAACGAGCAGCTGCGCGCGACTCTGGCGGAGATCTGGCTCAAGGTGATCGATCGATGCGGCGGCTACTCATCGGATTCATCCGCGCGTACCAGCGCTTCATAAGCCCGTTGCTCGGGCCGCGCTGCCGTTTTTACCCTTCCTGTTCCCAATACGCCGCCGAGGCCATCGACCGTCATGGCCCTGTCAGGGGCGGCTGGTTAGCTTTGCGCCGCATCGTGCGTTGCCATCCGCTGAACGCGGGCGGCCTCGACCCGGTGCCGGAACACCTGCACACCCACTGCTCCACCGTCTGCAAGCCCAGGTAGAAGCTTCCCATGGAAAATCGCCGCATGGTGCTGGTCGCGTTGATCGGCCTGTCCCTGTTCCTGCTGTACCAAGCCTGGCAGACCGACTATCCGAACAAGCCGCCGCAGCTGCAGGCGTCGTCGAGCAGCACCGCGCTGGACGCGAACGGAGTACCGGTCAGCGCCGCCGCGGCCGGCGCCACCGACGTCGCGCCGGGAAGCGCCGGCCCCACCCAGCAGCAGGTGCAGGTACAGACCGATCGCATGGTGGTGGATATCGCCCTGGCCGGCGGTGAAGTGCGCCGCGTCGAGCTGAGCGATTTCATCGCCGACAAGAAGCACCCCGAGCAGAAGCTCGACCTGCTCGACGACCGCGACGGCCAGGTCTTCACCTTCCAGAGCGGCCTCGCCGGCACCGAGAAGCCGCTCACCAGCGGCCAGTCCAGCTTCACCTCACCGCAGGCCGGGTACAAGCTGGCCGACGGCGCAGATGCGCTCGACGTGCCGCTGGAGTTCACCGATGCCGCCGGCTACACCGTGCGCAAGGTGTTCCACTTCAAGCGCGGCAGTTATGAAATCGGCCTGACCCAGACCCTGGCCAACCACAGCGGCAGCCCGCTGCAGGCCGCCGCCTTCCTGCGCTACCAGCGCACGCCGCCGCCGGCCCAGGCCGGCCCCGGTTTCCTGCACACCGCCGCCGGCTTTTTCGGCATCGGCGTCTGCGTGCAAAAGGAAAAGAGCGACGACTGCGCCTACAAGAAGAAGGCCTTCAAGGATCTCGACAAGGAAGCCTACGAGGTCAAGCAGACCGGCGGCTGGATTGCCATGGTGCAGCATTACTTCGTCACCGCCATCATTCCGCCGCAGGACCAGGGCGCGGACCTGAGCGGCAAGAAAGTCTCCGGCGGCGCGCTGTACCAGGCGCAGTACCTGGGCGATCTCACGCCGGTCGCCGACGGCGCCGAGCACAGCTACGACGCCAAGCTCTACATCGGCCCGATCGCCCAGGGCAACAACCTGGAAGGCGTGGCGCACAAGTTCGAGCTGGTCGAGGACTACGGCATCCTGGCGCCGGTGGCCAAGCCGCTGTTCTGGGTGCTGTCGCACTACCACACGCTCACCGGCAACTGGGGCTGGTCGATCATCCTGCTGACCCTCACGGTGAAGGCCCTGTTCTTCAAGCTGTCCGAGGCGCAGTACCGCTCCACCGCCAAGATGAAGCGGTTCAGCCCGCGCATCAAGGAACTGCGCGAGCGCTTCGGCGATGACCGCGAGCGCCTCAACAAGGCGATGATGGAGCTGTACAAGAAGGAGGGCTTCAACCCGCTCGCCGGCTGCTGGCCGCTGCTGGTGCAGATGCCGGTGTTCTTCGCCCTGTACTGGGTGCTGAATCAGAGCGTCGAGCTGCGCCAGGCGCCGTTCGTGCTGTGGATGCAGGACCTGTCCGGCCCCGATCCGTACTACGTCCTGCCGGTGCTGTACGGCATCAGCATGTGGGTGCAGCAGCGCCTGTCCGGCCAGTCGGCGACGATGGACCCGACCCAGGCCAAGATGATGAACATCATGCCGATCTTCCTCACCGGCCTGTTCCTGTTCTTCCCGGTGGGCCTGGTGCTGTACTGGCTGGTCAGCAACATGACCAACATCCTGCAGCAATGGGTCATCGCGCGGCGGCTGGAAGCGGCGGACCTGAAGAAAGCGGAAGGGTTGAAGAAATAGCCGTCGCCGCCGTATACGGTTTATGACGACAATCCCCGCTCCGGCGGGGATTGTTGTTTCAGAACCGTAGGGCGGCCCGTGGCCGCCGATGCGCCCTTTCAAGCCGCGCGGCGGCGGCGGCCACAGGCCGCCCTACAAAGATTGCTGTTTTGGGCCTCGTGGCGAAGGCGGGTTTACACTGCCGACATGAAGCGCGCCGCCGTCGACACCATCGCCGCCATCGCCACGCCGCCGGGCCGCGGCGGCGTCGGCATCGTGCGCGTCTCCGGGCCGCTGGTGCCGCGCATCTGCGAAGCCCTTGCCGGCGCCCTGCCGCCGCCGCGCCAGGCGGTGCTGCGCGGCTTCCGCGACGCGGTCGGCGAGCGCGTCGACCAGGGTCTGCTGCTGTATTTCCCCGCGCCCCGCTCCTACACCGGCGAGGACGTGCTCGAATTGCAGGGTCACGGCGGCCCGGTGGTGCTGAGCCTGCTGCTGCAGGCCGCCTGCGCTGCCGGCGCGCGGCCGGCGCGGCCGGGTGAATTTTCCGAGCGTGCCTTTATCAACGACTGCCTCGACCTGGCCCAGGCCGAAGCCGTGGCCGACCTGATCGACGCGTCCAGCCGCAGCGCGGTGCGCGCCGCGCTGCACTCCCTGCAGGGCGAATTCTCCAAGCGCGTGCAGGGCCTGCTCGACGAGCTGATCGCCGTGCGTGCCGACCTCGAGGCCGCGCTCGATTTCGCCGACGAGGACGTACCCTGGATTACGCCGCAGACCCTGCACGACCGCACGGCCGGCCTGGTGGAAATCACCGCCGACCTGATGCGCGAGGCGGCGCAGGGCCGCCGCCTGCGTGAAGGCATGACCGTGGCCATCGCCGGCCAGCCCAATGTCGGCAAGTCCACCCTGCTCAACCGCCTGGCCGGCGCCGAGGCCGCCATCGTCTCGCCCCACGCCGGCACCACCCGCGACCTGCTGCGCGAGCACATCGTCGTCGACGGCCTGCCGCTCACCGTGATCGACACCGCGGGCCTGCGCGACACCCAGGACCCGGTGGAACAGGAAGGCGTGCGCCGCGCCTGGGCCGCGCTGGAAAAAGCCGAGCTGATCCTGTTCCTGGCCGACGACCGCAACGGCCTCACCGAGGCCGACGCCTCTTTGCTGGCGCGCCTGCCGCCGGATATCGAGACCCTGCTGCTGTTCAACAAATGCGATCTCAGCGGCGCCGCCCCCGGCCGCGACCAAGATACGCGGGGCCGCATCCGCCTACGCCTCTCCGCTGCCGCCGGCCAGGGCATCGAGTTGCTGGCCGCGGAAATCAAGCGCGCCGCTGGGTTCGCCGCCGCCGGCGCCGAGGGGCTGTTCACCGCCCGCGCCCGCCATCTCGATGCCCTGCGCCAGGCCCAGGCCTCGCTGCGCCTGGCCCGCGCCCACGCCGCGAAAAACGCTTCGCCGGAACTGATCGCCGAGGAACTGCGCCTGGCGCAGCAGGCGCTGGACGAAATCACCGGGCGTTTCAGCAGCGAGGATCTGCTCGGGCGGATTTTTTCCAGCTTCTGCATCGGCAAGTAGCGCGCGGATCTCCCTCCGTTTCGCCCAGCCCGGTCTTTCCGGATTTCTCCGGCGCATCCGGGATCAGCGCGGCGCCGTTTGATGGCGCAAAAAAGAACCCTTAATCTCTGCGGCGGGGATTGCGGCTGCCTGATCACCGCAATGCGGGCTGAATAAAATTCAGAACGATTACATGGGGAATGTTCCATGCGGCGCTTCAAGTCGATATCGGTGTGCGTTGCGATCATCGCTTATGCGTGTTTGCTCGTCGGATGCGCGCCGGTCTCGCGCCACATGCACGGCAACGCGATCCTGGAAAAAGACGCGGATGGGCTGAAAGCCAGGCTGGATCACGCCGATTACTGGAATCGCCAGTGCGGCGTGGGACTGTCTGTCAGGAGTGATGGACTCATTCTCGATCTCTCGGACAGCGCAACGCATGCCGGACTGCGGCGGGGCGATCAGATCGTCAGTGTCGATGCGCATCGGTTCGAGGATGCGATATGGTTTGCCGATGAAATGGGTAAACACGCATCGGGCGACATGGTCCGTTTCTCGGTGCTGCGGGACGGAGTGAGCCGGGACGCTACGACCGAATGCCATGACCTTGCCGAAATCAAGCAGTTGCAAAAAGCGCTGCTGGCCGCCTTGAGCGATGCCGACCGGGACGAGTGTTTGCATGTCCTTTCGGAGTTGAATGGAAAAGCTCCGCTCAACTCCACCTACGGGTCCATTGGATTCGACTGCCGCTATGCGGGCCAGACCGCGAAGCAGGCCGGTAACGCGGCTGCCATCGAGCTCTATGATGTGGAGCGTATGTACCTTGTGGAAGTGACGAAAAACAAGGAGGCTTTCGAAGAGGCCAGGCCCAAGGTCATCTTGATTGTCGAGACGCTGCAAAACACCTACTACAACGGCAATCTGGCGCGTGCGCTGCAGGAGAAGCTGAAGCAGGCCGAGCTCGATACTTACGGTAACCCCGACAACTCGGGCGCCACGGCGTCAGCCCAGCAGAGCGCTCCTCCGCCAGCGGCGGCGATGTTCACCGGCACCGGATTCGCCGTGTCTGGCGACGGCGCCATTCTCACCAGCGCTCATGTCGTAGACGGCGCAAGCTCCATCGTGGTCGTGCTGAGCGATGGTTCGAGCCACCCCGCGAAAATACTGCAGCTCAGCGTGCATACCGACATCGCGGTCTTGAAGATCGAGGCCGCCACGCCGGCATTCCTCGAGCTCGTGTCGACTGCGCCCGCAAAGCTCGGGGACAAGGTCTTCACCATCGGCTTTCCCCAGCCCGACCTGCTTGGGGTCAGGCCCAAATACTCCGAGGGCGTCATTGCCGCCCTCACCGGGCTCGAGGACGATGCAACCCGGATGCAGGTCTCGATACCGATCCAGCCGGGCAATTCCGGCGGCCCGGTGGTGGACACGCATGGGCACGTCGTGGGTATTGTGGCGGCTTCAGCCGCGGTCGGTATCTTCCTCAAGTACACAGGAACACTGCCGCAGAGCGTCAACTGGGCGGTCAAGGCCGATTACGCTCTGCCATTGCTGGCTTCATACACTACCGGCGACGCACCCAGGATTTCAGGTTTCGACATCACCGATCAAGTGACCAAGGCGGTTTGCCACATCGAGGTGTCGAAAGTCGAGGCGTCGAAGTAGGCGAAACCGCTGCGGTAGTGTCGGGGCGTGCCGCCCCGAGGGGGCTGGAAATCCGCCCCACGGAAGCTTCCGCCCGCACAATCCCGCCGGATCGGCGCATACTAGGCAAGCCGCTATCGCCCGCCACGGCGTAAACCATTGACCGCAACGACACCCACCAAGCCTGAATTCTGGTGCGCTTCCTGCCACCGGCACCGCCCCATCGCCATGCTCGCCGCCAAACGGGACAAGACCCGTTCCTACTGCCGCGATTGCTACGAGAAGAGAAAGCTGGCGCTGCGGACCATCAAGCCTGGTTGAAGCGGGGCTTGCGCCACCCGGCTCGGTTTAGGGGCGCACCATCGTAGGTCGGGCTTTAGCCCGACGAGTCGCCCTGAAGGGCGACCTACGGCACTTTGTCATCCTGAGCGTAGCGAAGGATCTGGCCTCGTGACCTGATTGAGTGCCGGGCCAGATCCTTCGCTACGCTCAGGATGACAGCAGGACCGGCCCGCCTCAGCCCCGCATGCCGCCCAGCGGCACGCCACGGCGGGTCAGCAGATCCTTCAGCTTCTGGATGGCGGGAAAAATCTCTTGGTTGCGGTCGGCGCCCTGCTCGTCGAAGGCGCGCTGCTCGGCTTCGACGATCACGCGGTCCTGGCCGAAGATGCCCTCGGTGAACCAGTAGATGAACGGCCACAGCAGGTGGATCATGCCGGGGATGCCCGGCTTGCGGATCATGATCAGGCCATAGGTCTGGTTGGCGCGCTGCTCGCTGTCCGTGGGCATGTAGGCGTTCCACAGGTCCAGCGCCGGCGCGTCGGTGCCGGAGCCCGCGGTCCAGAACTTCAGGCTCTGGTAGGGGTAGCCGGTGCGGATGGTCATCAGGTCGTGACCGTCCCGCTCCACGTTGTGCTTGCCGCGGCCGATCATGAAGCGCTCGCCCAGCGGCTGCTTGCCGGCGGCGCGGGAGAAGGTGTAATCCGCTTCCAGCCAGTCGTCGCCCTCGCGCACGTCGAGCAGGGTCGGGCGGATGCTGCCCATCAGGCTGCGGTGCAGGAACTGATGGTTCATGTCCATCAGATTCTCGTGCATGAACGAGTAGTGGCAGTTGATGGTGCGGTCGAGCAGGCGATGCTTGTAGGCGGGATTGGAGTAAGTGGGCAGGTCCGGGAACGGCGTGGTGGCGGCCAGGGCTTGGTTGCCGGTGAAGACGAAGACGAAGCCGTAAGCCTCGCGGCAGGCGTAGCCTTTCACGCCATTGGGCAGGGTCTGCTTTTCGTCCAGGTAAGGCACGTTGATGCACTGGCCGCTGCGGTTATAGGCCCAGCAGTGGTAGCTGCACAGCAGGCGATCGCCCTTGACCACGCCCAGGTGCAGCGGCACCTGGCGGTGCGCGCAGCGGTCTTCCAGCGCGAATACCTCGCCTTGGCCCGGCAACGGCCGCACCAGCACGATGGGCTCGCCGCCGAAGGTGACGCCGAGGGTCTTGCCCGGCTTCAGTTGGGTCGAGCGCGCCAGCGGATACCAGTGGTCGGGATGCAGGCCGGTGCGGCGCAGGTCGCGGGTGCCGCCACGGTCGGTGGCGTCGATACGGTGCAGAGTATGAACAGATGACATGGCCCGGCTCACTCCATTGATGGCCCTGACAACGGCCGGAGGAGTGGCCGTTTTGCGTAAATCAGGATTGCAGTGCTCTCCGATGCTAGCACGAGGCCTGCCAGGACCGGATGACAGGGCCGGCGGGCGGGCGTTCAACGGCGGTTTCCGGCGGAACGGGCGGGCCCGGACGGATGAAAACGGTACCGCTACGGCCCGGGGCCTTTTGCTTTACGCTGGCCCTCTCTTCGCAGGAAAGCCGAGTGCGCCGATGCGCCCGCTGAAAATCCTGGTTTGCTGTTGCGCGCTGCTGCTGGCCGGCTGCAGCGTCACGCGCCTGGCCTATGACCATCTCGACACCGTGCTGCACTGGCAGGCGTCCAATTACGTCGATCTGAACGCGCAGCAGAAACAATCCTTCGATGTGGAGATCCAGCGCTTGTGGAGCTGGCATCGGCACACCCAGTTGCCGCTCTACGCGGCCGAGTTGCGGCAACTGGCTGCGCAAGTGCAGGCCGGCGCGCTCAGCCGGGAACAGTTTGAGGCCTGCAGCAACCGCGTCAGCACGAACTGGACCGATCTGCTGAGCGAGGCCCTGCCCGGATATGCCCGGCTGCAGGTGGAGCTGAGCGATACGCAGGTGGCGGACATGATCCAGCGCATCGGCAAGGAGATCGACCGCAGATCGCGCAAGACGCAGAAGCTGAGCGAGCAGGGGCGCCGCCGACACATGATCGAGCGGATGGACGACACGCTGCACGACTGGATCGGCCGGCCCAACGCACAGCAGCGCCAGCTGGTCGAGCAGTGGGCCGCCCGGGTGCAGCTCAGCACACCCGTCGAGGCACAGCAGCGGCATGCCAGCCTGGACCGCTATGCCGCCTTGCTGGCGACCCGGGCGCAGCCGGGCTTCGAACAGCGCCTCCACGACTTCATCCTTTCCGACACCGCGGATGATCCGCACTCGCCCGAGGCCGTGGAACGGGAGCGCTGGCTGCAGCTGTTGTCCGATATCTCCGCCACCCTGGAACCGGCCCAGCGCGAGCATCTGCGCACGCGCCTGCTCGACTATGCCGCCGACTTCGATGCGCTGGCCGCCGAGCATCCAGAGCAGGAAACAGCTGCCGCATCGCCGTAGCGCGGGCGGGTCGGCGGGCACGGCCCGCCCTACAAACCTGGCGCCGCGACAGCCCGTAGGGCGGCCTGTGGCCGCCGATGCGCCGCAAGCCTTGCGGTGCATCGACCTACAGAACTTGACGTTCTTCACGCGTCCGTGGTTATATAGACCAGTCGTTATAGTCATGAAGGAATGAACCAATGGAAGCCGTAGCCCGCGTCCGCCTGATCGAAACCACCGCGCGCCTGTTGCAGACGCAGGGTTTCCACAACACCGGCCTGAACCAGATCGTGGCGGAGAGCGCCGCGCCGAAAGGCTCGCTTTACCACTACTTCCCCGGCGGCAAGGTGGACCTGGCGGTGGCGGCCATCGACCATTCGGCGCGTGTCACGGCGCAGCGCCTGGGCGAGCTGTGCATGACCCAGCCCAGCGCGCTGCCCGGGCTGACGGCGGTGATCGACCATTTCATCGCCGAATTCGAATCCTCCGCCTTCCAGAAAGGCTGCCCCATCGCCACCGTCACCCTGGAGCAGGCGGCGCTGGACGATGCCCTCCAGGCCGCCTGCGCCCGCGCCTATGCGCTGTGGCAGCAGGGGCTGCAAGCCTGGCTCGGCGCCCTGAAGGTCCCCAATGCGGCCCATCTGGCCGAACACCTGCTGGTCCTGATCGAAGGCGCGATGCTGCTGTCGCGCGCGCAGCGCGATTGCGCGCCGCTGCGCCGGGTCAGGAGCGGCCTGCCTCTTTTGCTCAATCTCTCCGGGAGTGCCTCATGAGAAAACATCTGTGGTCGGGCCTGTTGCTGGTCCTCATCCTTTGCGCCGGTGCGGCACAGGCCGATGCACCCGCCGCAGCCGGCAACGGCGTGGCGTTCTCCCTGATCAAGACCGGGCACGTCCACGCACCGGCCGGGCTGGTCTATTCCGGCGGCAGCTTTTTCGAAAAGGTCGAGATCAACCATGTCGCGGTGCTGGTGCAGCACCCGCAGGGCAGCTTCCTGTTCGACAGTGGCCTGGGCCGCAACATCGAAGCGCAATATCAGCAGGACATGCCCTGGTGGGCCCGGCCTTCGTTCAAGTACGAACCGCCGGTGACTCCGGCGCGGGACCAGCTCGACCAGGCCGGCATCGCGGTGCCGCGCATCATCCTCAGCCACAGCCATTGGGACCACGCCAGCGGCCTGGTGGATTTTCCGGATGCCGAAGTGTGGATCACCGCCGAGGAGCGCGACTGGGACCGCCAACCCGGCTTTCCCCGAGCTTTTCCCTCCCAGGTCACGCCGGCCTCGATCCGCTGGCATACCTATGAGCTGGAGGACAAACCGTACTTCGGCTTTCCCCGCAGCCTCGACCTGTTCGGCGACGGCAGCGCCGTGCTGGTGCCGCTGCCCGGGCACACGCCCGGCGCGGTGGGCTTGTTGCTGACGGTGGCTTCGGGCAAGCAGTACCTGTTCTGCGGCGATACCGTGTGGTCGGCGCAGGCGCTGAAGGAGTCGCGGCCCAAGTCCCTGCTGGCCAGCCTGATCGCGGACAACGATCGCGAGCAGACGCAGCAGGCGATCGAGCTGCTGCACCAGCTGATGATCCAGCACCCGGGCCTGGTGGTGGTGCCGGCGCATGATGCGGCGTTGCAGGACACGCTGGGGTACTTTCCGCAGTGGGTGCGGTGAGAGGCTTTGGTCGGTGACAGCTGGTATCGCCGCGTTTTAATTGCCGACTGCGTCTTCCCCGCGCAGGCGGGGATCCAGTTCAAGCTGCATGTGCCGCAACCACCCCTCACCCTGGCCCTCTCCCCCAAGGGGAGAGGGGACTATGGGCGGAACTAGTTCTTCAAGCGATAGCCGGTTTTGAAAATCCACGTCACCAGCACCAGGCACAGCGCGAAGAAACCCAGCGTCATGCCCAGGCTGACGCCTACGCCCACGTCCGAGGTTTCGTAGAAGGCCCAGCGGAAGCCGCTGATCAGGTACACCACCGGATTGAACAGCGTCACGGTGCGCCAGGCCGGCGGCAGCATGTCGATGGAGTAGAAGGCGCCGCCGAGGAAGGTCAGCGGCGTGATCACCAGCATCGGGATGAACTGCAGCTGGTCGAAGCTCTTGGCCCAGATGCCGGTGATGAAGCCGAACAGGCTGAAGTTCGCCGCCGTCAGCACCAGGAAGGCGATCATCCACAGGGGATGCAGGATGTGGATCGGCACGAATAGCGCGGCGGTACCGAGGATCACCAGGCCCAGCAGGATCGACTTGCTCGCCGCCGCGCCGACATAGGCCAGCACGATCTCCACCGAGGAGATCGGCGCCGACAGCAGCTCGTAAATGGTGCCGACGAACTTGGGGAAGTAGATGCCGAAGGACGCGTTGGACAGGCTCTCGGTGAACAGCGACAACATGATCAGCCCCGGCACGATGAAGGCCGCATAGGGCACGCCGCCGACCTGCGACATGCGCGAGCCGATGGCCGAGCCGAATACCACGAAGTACAGCGCCGTGCTGATCACCGGCGCGATCAGGCTCTGCAGCAGGGTGCGGCGGAAGCGCGCCATCTCGAAGCGGTAAATCGCCCACACGCCGCGCGCGTTGAAGGAGCCGGCCGCGCTCATGACACGGCTCCGGCGCGCTCGCTGACCAGGCTGACGAAGATATCCTCCAGCGAGCTCTGCCGCGTATTCAGATCCTTGTAGGCGATGCCCAGCTCGCCCAGGCGCCGCAGCAGGGCGGGGATGCGGGTGTCGTCCGCGCCGGTGTCGAAGCTGTATTCCAGCTCGCAGCCGCCGGATTTCAGTGTCAGCAGCCATTCGTTCAAGCCGGCGGGGATCGCCTGCAGCGGCTCCAGCAACTGCAGCGTCAACTGCTTCTTGCCCAGCTTCTTCATCAGCGTCACCTTGTCCTCTACCAGGATCAGTTCGCCCTTGCTGATCACGCCGATGCGGTCGGCCATCTCCTCCGCCTCCTCGATGTAATGCGTGGTCAGGATGATGGTCACGCCGCGCTCGCGCAGGCCGCGCACCAGCAGCCACATGTCGCGGCGCAGCTCCACGTCCACGCCGGCGGTGGGCTCGTCGAGGAACAGGATCTCCGGCTCGTGCGCCAGTGCCTTGGCGATCATCACGCGCCGCTTCATCCCGCCGGACAGCGTCATGATGCGGTCCTTGCGCTTGTCCCACAGCGACAGATCGCGCAGCACCTTCTCGACATAGGCGGCGTTCGGCGCGCGGCCGAACAGGCCGCGGCTAAAGCTCACCGTGGCCCACACCGTCTCGAAGGTGTCGGTGGCCAACTCCTGCGGCACCAGCCCGATCTTGGTCCGCGCCGCGCGATAGTCGCGCACGATGTCGTGGCCATCGGCGCTGACCTGGCCGGTGGTCGCCGTAACGATGCCGCAGACAATGCTGATCAGCGTGGTCTTGCCGGCGCCGTTGGGGCCAAGCAGGGCGAAGATCTCGCCCTTGCGGATGTCCAGGTTGATGTCCTTCAGGGCGCGCAGGCCGGAGGCGTAGCTTTTGGACAGGTTTTGGATCGACAGCACCGGGGGCGTCATGCGGGTTCGGGCTCGGGTCAGAGGAGGCAAGCGTAGCGTATTGTGGCTTATGGTTAATTGAGGGCGTATTTCAATTTCCCAAGTTGTGGGGGAAAGGAGCCGTATCCGCAGCTGCTGTTGTAGCCGGGGTCGGGGACGCTTTTCTCCTTGAACCCTCTCCAAACTCCGTTCGTCCCGAGTGCCCGCGCCAGCGGGTGTATCGAGGGACCAGCGCCAACCTCTCTCTTGTCATTCTGAGCGCAGCGAAGAATCTGGCCTCACCCCCTTTGAAACAGCACTGCGTGCGCGTGCGCGCGGCCTATGCCTTCCCTAGCTGAAAGCGCGGGTTCCGCCCTGATGGCGGGTTACTTCTCTTTGGGTCTCGCCCAAAGAGAAGTAACCAAGAGAAATGCGACCCGATGTCTGCGCCGAGCAATCACCTGCCGGTGATTACTCGGTCCCCTGCGCTTCGCAGCCGGAGCGGGCGTTTTAGACAGGCCATCCCTGGCCTGTCTAAAACGGCTTCGGCATCCCTGCCTCGCCCGCGTCTGCGCGCGGCTATTCCACTCCGTCTTTGCGATGCTCGGCGCAGCCAGACGGGGAGGTACGTCAAAAGCGTAGAATCAAAAGCAAAAGCCGCGAAAGGAGAGATGTGCTACGCCTCTCCCATCCCAAAGATCTTAAGTTGACCGTTAGGTATCCTCGATGTCTTCATCTCTGTACGAGCAAATCACACAGTTAGTTAGACGGGAGCCGTCTACTAACGAACGGTATTATTCAGTAACTCTGCTTGGCGCAAAGGACGGCGATGCAATCTGGAGTTGCTATTCGCACTGGATTGGCTTTGAGGACGAAGAATGTCGCATCGAACTCCGTGCCGCCTCATTAGTTGATGGTTCGCGTATCGCAACCTTCCGAAGAAATGCAAAGCAAGGTTGTGCAGTTGTTGACTCCTTGGATGACATGCTCATTTTCTACCTAATAGGTGGACACGCAGTCATTAGAAAGGAAATTGCGGAGGCTGCGATCCCAGAGGTATTGGCGCCAGCGCCATGTGTTCAGTCAGGTGAAATGGGATTTCGGGGCGTGAAATCCCTGCCAAAGGGGGCGTTTAATCGTGCTCCAACACAAAAGCTCAGAATGAATGTGCTCAAACGTGATGATTTTCGCTGCCGCGTCTGTGGTCGTCGAGCTACAGACCACGTTGATATTGAACTTCACGTTCATCACATTCGCCCATGGGCGCTTCGCGGCATAACTGAAGTAGAGAATTTAATAACACTTTGCCACACCTGCCACAATGGCCTTGATCCACACTTCGAGCCAAATCTGTTTGAACTACTCAGACCAGCTGAGCCAGACGCTAAAGCAAAAGAACATTGGGATGCTGTGTCGTTATATCGAAGAAAAGTTGTATTGGAGTTCTCGCGTGGATCTTCTGATGATGCTGAGTCATATATCTAACTAAACCGTCGGCTCCAACACCAGCGGCAAGTTCAAGCGGAACATCGCGCCCTGCTGCGCAGGCAGCAACACAATGCCACCGCCATGCGCCGCCAGCAGCGAGCGCGTGATGGACAGCCCCAAGCCTGTACCGCCGCGCTCGCGTGCCGTAGTAAAGAACGGCTCAAAAATCTTCGCCGCATTCGCCGCCGAAATGCCAGGCCCGTTGTCGCTGAAATCGATCAGCAGCTGCCGCGTCGCGGTGTCGGTGATGCAGCGGATGGTGACGCGCGCGCCGGCACCGGCGTGCTGGCGGGCGTTGTCGCACAGCGTGCCGAGAATCGAATCGATGATTTCCGGGGCGATGGCGAGGCGGGCGCCGGGGGCCTGGTTGTCGATGGTGACTTCGAGACCCAGCTCGCGCTGGCGTGTGGCCACGGCGTTGACGATGTCGGCAATGACGGCTTGTTCGCGGCGCGGTTGCAGCACGTCGGCGCGGGCCAGTTCGAGCAGGCGGCGGACCAGGCGCTCAAGGCGGCTGGCGTCGGCGGCGACCATGCCGAGGAAGCGTTCGCGCTCGCTGCCGGACATGTCGGCATCGTGTTCGCGCAGCAGTTCCACCGCGCCCTGCATCGAAGTCAGCGGGGTCTTGAACTCGTGCGAGACGTGGGCGGCGAAGTCGCGGATGTAGGCGGCGCGGCTTTCCAGCGTGGCGGCCATCGCGGCGATGGTTTCGGACAGCTCGTGGATTTCGCGCGTGCCGGCATGGCGCAGCGGCGTCACCGCGCCGCGTTCGCCGCGGGCGGCGCGGCGCGCCTGCTCGATCAGGGCGTGCACCGGCCGGCTGATGGTGAGCGAGGTGAACAGCGACAGCGCCAGCACCACCAGCAGCAGGAACAGTGCGCCGCGCAGCAGGGCGGTGCGTTTGCCCAGGATGGCCTGCTTGATGTTGGCGGGCGTGCGCACCAGCAATACGGCGCCGAGCACGCGGCCCTCGTGCACGATGGGCTGTGCCACGAATACGGAGACATGCGCGCCGCGGCTGATGACCGATTCCAGAAAGGTCGGCGTCTCATTGCCGCGCCAGCGCAGCAGGCTCACCGGCTCGCCCTGCAGCGCGCGGCTCACTTCCTCGCGCGTGACCAGCGAGGCGCCGAGATCCTCGCTGGTGGTGGCGACGATGATGCCGTTGAAGTCGACCACGCGGATGCCGGCCAGGGTATAGAGCTGCGCGCCGCGCAGCACCGGCGTCAGTTCATGGCCCAGGGTTTCCGCCATGGGGTCGGCGGCGCTGTCGGCCACCGCCGGGTCCGGCACCGGCGGCCGCACCTGGTCGTCCGCCAGGTCGAGTTGCGCGCTGCGCGGCCGCCAGGGGCTGTTGCCCGCATGCTGCGGCGGATGCCACAGCATGGGATTGCCGTAGTCCAGCGTCGCTACGTCGCCGGGCGCGTGCGGCTCATGGTGGCCGGCGAGCCGCGCATAGTCGGTCTGGTAGGCGGCGGCAATCACCGCGCCCTGCGCGATCAGCTCCGATTCGGTCTGGCGGATCAGCGCGCTCTCGTAGATGCGCAGCACGAAGATGCTGCCCAGCGGCAGCACTAGCACCACCAGGTTGATCAGCAGGAGGATGGTGCGCAGGCGCAGGCGGAACAGGTTGCCGCCGGGCTTGTGCTGAACTTCCTGGACCGGAGTGCTCAAGTTATTGCAGCGCTCAACATCGCGGCGTCATACCGGCGCAAGCCGGTATCCAGGGATTCGGGGCGCGCACTTTTCCGGCTCTGGATACCGGCTTGCGCCGGTATGACGCTGCTTTTGTAGGGCGGCCTGTGGCCGCCGTCGCGCCGCTCTGACGGAGCAATCGGCGGCCACAGGCCGCCCTACTATGGATCTGCCGCTGCGGCGAGCTTACTCGCATGGCCCCAGCCGATAGCCGACCCCATGCAGCGTCTCCACCGGGTCGGCGCCGAGCGCGCTGAACTTCGCACGAACCCGGCGCACGTGGCTGTCGATGGTGCGGTCGCTGACGATCTTGTGCAGCTCGTAGGCGGTGTTCATCAGGTGATCGCGGCTGCACACCTTGCCGGGCCGCTCGATCAGGGTGCGCAGGATGCCGAACTCGGTCAGGGTCAGCACCACCAGCTTGTCGTCCCAGTACGCTTCGTAGCGGTCCAGGTCCAGCCGCAGGCGGCCGTGGCTGAGCGCCTGTTGCGCTTGCGTCGGGACATGCGTGGCGCGGCGCAGGATCGCGCGCACCCGCGCCACCAGCTCGCGCGGCGAGAACGGCTTGGCGACGTAGTCGTCGCCGCCCAGCTCCAGTCCGACGATGCGGTCGACCTCGTCGTCCTTGCTCGAGACGAACAGGATCGGCGTATGCGCGGTGGCCGGCGCGGCGCGCAGGCGGCGGCACACCTCGGTGCCGTCCATCTCCGGCATCAGGATGTCCAGCACCACCAGGGCCGGGCGCTCGCGGCCGAAGCAATCCAGCGCCTGCTTGCCGTTCTCGGCGCTGACCGTGGCATAGCCGGCCTTCTGCAGGGCGAAGCACACCACCTCGCGGATATGGGGGTCGTCGTCCACCACCAGGATTTTTTCCATTGCACTCATCGCGTCAGGGACCGGATTGGCCAGCAGATTAGCAGCAGCCGGCCGGCGAAAACCGCGCTGCACCGATTCTGCACAAGGTTCCTCGCGCTTTGCATGGCGCGGTCAATCTGCCGCCAGGCGCGGCGCGGAGACTGCCTTTCGCCAAACCCGGCAAAGGAGAGCGCCATGCGCCAGCAAATGATGTGGTTCGCATTCTTCGTCGCCCTGATGTTCCTGCTGCCGCCGCTGGTGGCGATGGACCTGGCGGTGCCGTAACCCCATATTTCGACATACGTCATCAGTGAATCACCTCTGGAAAGGGTTCCTCGTCAGCGCACTTGCCCTGACCATGGCCGTACTTTCGTGGTCTTTATGGGCCGACAAGATCCATTGGCTACGTTGCATTTTTTTACTCCTTTTCCTACTTCCTCTGGCGCTGTCATCGAGAGGGTGGTTTGCAGGCTGCGTGCTGTTTATTGCCCTTCTTACCGCGTGCGCCGTCGGCATGCTCGAGTATGACGAGTACTTCGTCGGCTTCGACGACAAGAAGGGGCCGGGGTACGCGATTGGTCTGGCAATGTTCACATTCCCCTGCGCAGTTGCTTGGGCCGGCGTTGCTTCAAGTCTTGCCATCAGGCTTTTCCGGCGCAGGATTCGGACAGTGAAATTAGAAAAAAGTCAGCAATAGTAGTGTGGGTGGAGCGCAGCGTAACCCACCGTTGCGCGACGGCATGGTGGGTTACGCGCCTGGAGGCGCTTCACCCACCCTACGGGTGGCTTCGTCGGGCTTTAGCCCGACCAGTCGCCCTGAAGGGCGACCTACGCGGCCTGCGCCGCCAGCCGGCGCAGGTGCCCATGCGCGCCGATGCTGGCGAAGCTCTCCAGCGCCCGCGCCCGATGCCCGGCGGCTTCGGCCGGGGTGGCGGCCCAGCGGGCCTGCGCCAGCCACCACCAGGGGCGCGCCACCTCGGCGCCGGTGCTGGCGATCAGCTGTTCCATGCGCTGTAGTCCCTCGGCCACGCGGCCGCTCCAGGGGCCTTGCGCCGGCAATTCGAAGTAAGCAACCCAGCAGGTCAGCTCCCACACCCGCGAGTGCGAGCTTTGCGCGCTGGCGATGGCGGCCGTGGCCGTGGCATGGGCACGGTCGTAGGCGCCGAGCTGCGTATAAGCCTTGGCCAGCGTCGCCAGAGTCTGCGCGAGGAACTGGTGCGCATTGGCGCCGCGCGCCACCAGCGGCAGCGCCGGCTCCAGCACACGCACCGCCGCCGCGCCGTCGCCGAGCAGCACATGCGCCAGGCCCAGGCCGCGCAGGGCGATGGCGCGGAAATAAGAGCTGCCACCGGTCTCGGCGCGTTGCAGCGCCAGCTGGCCCTGCTGCAGCACGCCGCTGTGGTCGCCGCTGAAGCCGGCCAGGTCGATCCAGTTGGTGTGCATCCAGCTGCTGGCGCGCCCTTCCTGCTCGGCGTAGGCCAGCGCCGCGCGCAGCTGCGCATGCGCCTGGTCGAGTCGGCCGAGCCAGCCCAGCATCAGCGCGTGGAAGGCGCGCGAATTGAAATTTTCCGGACCGAGCGGCTCGGTCAGCCAGCCGTCGCCGCCGGCTTCGCTGACCAGCTCGGCGCCCTCGCGCGGATAGCCGGCGGTGCTGTGCACCAGCAGCAGTTGCAGGCGGAAGCGGTTGATCAGCTCCAGTGCGCCGCTGTCCACCGCCAGGCGTACCGCCTCGCCGACCAGGCGCACCGCCGCGCGCGCGTCGCCGCGGTGCAGCTGCTCGGCGCTGTAGGAAATCAGCAGCTCGGCCAGGGCCGCGGTATCGCGATTGGCTTCCGCCACGGTGCGCGCTTCGACGTAGGCGGCCTCGGTTTCTTCCGGCGCGATGTCGGTGAACTGCGCCATGCGCACCAGCCCGGCCAGCGACTGGATGCGCAGCCGGTCGGTGGCGGCATTGCGCGGCGCCCGCTGCAGGTTCTTCTGCGCCAGGCGGAACTGCGCCAGCGAGGCATTGGCGCCGTGCGCCGTCGACCAGCTGGCGGCGCGCAGGTTCCATTCCGCCGCCCGCACCCAATCGCCGGCGCGGTGCCAGTGATGGGCAATGGCCACGGCGTCGTCGTCGGGCGGCGCGGTCAGCGGATGTTCCTCCTCCAGCAGCTCCGCCAGGCGGCGGTGCGCTGCGCTGCGCTGCGTTTCCAGCTGGGCGCGATACACCACGTCCTGACTCAGCGGATGGCTGAAGGCGTAAATGCCGATGGCGTCGGCCTTGGGCTGCACGAAGCCGCGGCTGTGCAGGGTGTTGAGGCCCTCGGCGCATTGCGCCGCCGGCAGATCGGCCAGGCGCGCCAGCACCTGCTGCGGGAACTCCAGGCCGATGATGGCGGCGGATTGCAGCAGGTTCTTGTCGGCTTCGCCGAGGCGGTCGACGCGCGCGGCCACCAGGGCATGCACCGTGTCGGGGATCGGCCAGCGCCCGATGGCGCGCGCCAGCGTGTAGGCGCTGTGCGAGCCTTGCAGATGCCCGGTCTCGCTCAGCGCCTGCACCGCTTCCTCGACATAGAAGGGATTGCCGCCGGCGCGCCGGCTCAGCTCCTGCGGCAGCGCGGCCACGCTGGCATGCGCGCCGAGCAGATCGCTCGCCACCGCCTCGATCTGCGCCTGGTCCAGCGCGCCGATGCCGATGCGCTGGTGCGGCCGCTGCTCCAGCCAGGGCGCGCTGTAGTCCGGGCGGAAGTTGAGCAGCAGCAGGGTCGAGGTGCCGGCCACCTGCGCGATCAGCATCTCGAGGAAGGCCTCGCTGCCGGAGTCGGCGAAATGCAGGTCCTCCACCAGCAGCACCTGCGGCGCGTCCGCGCGTGGCAGCAGCCGCGCCAGTAATTCAAATAATTGCCTGCGGTCGGCGCCGGCGCCAGCGCCGGCCGCAGCGGCCTCGCCGCTGCCGAGAAATTCCAGCAGGCGCGGCAGCAGCGCCACCGCGGCCGGATCGAACAGCAGCAGGGCGCCGGCGGCGAGGCGCTTGAGGTCCGCCGCGCCGCCCTCGTCGGGCAGGCACAGGCGCCGGCGCGTCAGCGTCTGCACCGGGTGGAACGGCATCGCCGCCGCATAAGGCACGCCAGTGGCGCGGTGCACGGCGATGCCGGCGCGTTCGCAGTCCTGCGCGAACTCATGGCACAGCCGGCTCTTGCCGATGCCGGCCTCGCCCACCACCGCCACCACCTGGCCGCGTCCGGCCAGGGCCTCGTCCAGCGCCGCGCGCAGCTGCCGGCGCTCGGCCTCGCGCCCGACGAAGCATGCCGCGCCGCGCGCCAGGCCGCGTTCCAGCCGGGTCTTGATGGTGCCTTCGCCTTCCACCTCGTAGACCCGCAGCGGCAGGTCCATGCCGGCCACCGCCATCTCGCCCAGGTCGCGCAGGCGGAAATAGCCCTCGGCCAGCGCCGCCGTATTGCGCGTGGCGTAGATACGCCCCGGCTCGCAGATCTGCTCCATGCGCGCGGCCAGATTCACCGTCAGGCCCTGCGCGGTGTAGTCCATGCGCAGGTCGTCGCCGATGGCGCCGACGATCACTTCGCCGGTATTGAGCCCGACGCGGATCGACAGGTTCAGCCCGGAGGACAGGCGCAGCTCGTCGGCGTAAAGCCGCACCTGGCGCTGCATCTCCAGCGCCGCGAAGCAGGCGCGCACCGCATGATCCTCGTGCGCCAGCGGGGCGCCGAACAGCGCCATGATGCCGTCGCCGGTGTACTGGTTGACGGTGCCCTCATAGCGGTGCACCGCACCGCTGAGCAGGGTGAAGTAGCGGTCCAGGATCAGGTGCCAGGCCTCGGCGCCGGCCTGCTCGGCCAGCCGGGTCGAGCCCTTGATGTCGACGAACAGCACGGTGACCCGCTTGCGCTCGCCGATCAGGGCGGCGCGGCTGTTGAGCACCCGCTCCACCAGATGCCGCGGCGTATAGACGCGGCGCGGCGCCTCGGCGGAGGCTTCGTTGCCCAGGCGGGTGCCGCACTGGTTGCAGAATCTGGCGCCGTCCGGATTGGCGGCGTCGCAGTTATGGCAGACGGACAAGCGGTGCTCCTCCCTCAGGGTCCGATGCGGACCCTGAGCCCCATCATGAGCCAAGCCCGCCGCCGCGTCAGCTACCTGTGGCCTTGGTGCATGAAAGCGATGGGATACCTTCAAACGTTTTCCCCTCTCCCGCGTGCGGGAGAGGGTGGCCCGAAGGGCCGGGAGAGGGCCGCGCCGACAAGCCAACAGCCCCTCTCCCCTAACCCCTCTCCCACGAGTGGGAGAGGGGAATGTGCAACTACAGGTACCGGGTGCCGGTGAGCAGCTCCGACCGCGCCCACAGCCGGGCCGCCAGTTCCGGGTCCCGCGCCTCGTCGCTGCTGCCGACCTTGGCCGGGTAGCCGCGCAACTCCTTGAATCCGCCCGGGCCCAGGTAATCGCCGCCCTGCACCGCCGGCGCGGTGGCGGCATAGAGCGACGGCAGGGCGCCCATCGCCGCCGGCTGCGCCATCAAGGAATTGGCCCAGCGCATCAGCGCGCTGCCCTTATCCGGATTGGTGTTGGACCAGCCCGGATGCGCGGCGGCGGCGACGACGCCGGAACCGGCCCGGCGCAGGCGCCGGTCCAGTTCGAAGGTACAGATCAGGCTGGCCAGCTTGCTCTGGCCGTAGGCGTCCATTTCCTTGTACGGCCGGCGCTCGAAGTGCAGGTCGTCGAGCTTGAGGCCCTTGGTCAGGCGGTGCGCCATGCTGGAAGTATTCACCACCCGCGAGCCGGGCGTAGCCTGCAGCCGGTCCAGCAGTAAGCCGGTCAGCACGAAGTGGCCGAGATGATTGGTGCCGATATGCATCTCATAGCCGTCGCGGGTCTTCTGCAGCGGCACCATGATGGCGCTGCCGTTGTTGATCAGCAGGTCCAGGCGGCTGAAGCGCGCGTTGAAGTCCTGCGCGAAGCGGCGCACCGAGGACAGGTCGGCCAGGTCCAGCGGCATCACTTCCAGCCGCGCCTGCGGTACCCGCCGCCGGATCTCCTGCACCGCCGCTTCGGCCCGCCGCGCATCGCGGCAGGCCAGCACCACGGTGGCGCCGGCGCCGGCCAGGCCGGCGCTGATTTCCAGCCCCAGGCCGCGATTGGCCCCGGTCACCACGGCCAGCCTGTCGTCCAGCCGCGGCATCTCGGCAAGTGTCCACTTCTGCGGCATGAGCCGGCTCCCTGATCGGTGCCGGATCGTGTCCGGCGGCGGCATCATTGCAGCCGGCGGCGGCGCCAGCCTCCTGCGTTCGGAGCAGATCGCAGGGGATGCGTCGTAGGATGCTTTGTAGGTCGGCCTTCAGGCCGACAGCGCGTCGCCCTGAAGGCCGACCTGCGAGTGGAACTGGCCGCAGCTTGGCATGCTGCGGTAAGGTGCGCGCAGCCTTCCAGTCCGGAGGCGGTTCAGCCCCGCGCGCGCATGTCACCCGAAGCCCTGACCGAATACCTGCATCGCCATATTCCGCTCACCGCCGCGATGCAGCTGCGCGTGCTGCACAGCGGCGAGGGCGCCATCGAGCTGGTGGCGCCGCTGTCACCCAACCGCAACCACCGCGACACCGCCTTCGGCGGCAGCCTCGCCACCCTCGGCATCGTCAGCGGCTGGGCCCTGCTGCAACAGTCCCTGCGCCGGGAAGGGCTGGAGGCGCGCATCGTGGTGCAGAAAAGCGAGTGCGAGTTTCTCGAGCCGGTGGCCGAAGAGTTCTACTCGGCCAGCAGCCTGCCGGCGGCGGAGTGGACGCGCTTCCTCGACACCCTGCGCAAGCGCAAACGGGCCCGCATCACCATCCACAGCACGCTGCGCAGCGCCGGCCGGGAAGTGGTGCGCCACAGCGGCACCTTCGTTGCACTAGGTGGAGACCAGACGTGAATCAGACCTTCAAATTCTGCCCGCGCTGCACCAAGCCGCTGGCCATGGGCGAGGTGGACCAGCCGCCGCCGCGGCTGCGCTGCCCGGATGCCAGCTGCGGCTTCGTGCACTGGGACAACCCGGTGCCGGTGGTCGCCGCCGTGGTCGAGCACGAGGGCCAGGTGATCCTGGCGCGCAACCGCATGTGGCCGCCGAAGATGTTCGCCCTGATCACCGGCTTCCTGGAGAAGGACGATCCCGATCCCGCCTCCGGCGTGCTGCGCGAGGTGGAGGAGGAACTGGGGCTGAAGGGCCGCGTCGCCGAATTCATCGGCCACTACCCGTTCCAGCGCATGAACCAGATCATCATCGCCTATCACGTCGTCGCCGCCGGCGAGATCGTGCTGGGCGAGGAGCTGGTGGAATACAAGAAAGTGGCGCCGGAACAGCTGCGTCCCTGGCCGGCCGCCACCGGCCTGGCCCTGCGCGACTGGATGATCCGCCGCGGCCTCACGCCCCAGCCATTCGAGAACGAGGCGGTCAAGGCGATCCCGCAACTGCGAGTCATCGACGACCGGCTGGCCACCGCCGGCCAGCCTAGCGCCGAGCAGTTCTGGGCGGTACGCAGCGCCGGCTACCAGACCGTGATCAACCTGCTGCCAGTTGATTCGAAGTGGGCCGTGGCCGATGAAGCCGCCGCGGTGGAGGCGCAGGGCCTGCGCTACCACCACCTGCCGGTGGTGTGGGAGGCGCCGGCCGCCGAGGATTTCGCGCGCTTCAGCGCGCTGCTGCAGGCCGAGGCCGGCCGCCGCGTCTTCGTCCACTGCGCCCTCAACAAGCGGGTCTCCGCTTTCGTCTTTCTCTACCGCGTGCTGCGCCTGGGCGTGGCCCGCGAGGTGGCGGAGCGCGACCTGCTGGCGGTATGGCAGCCGGACGAAGTGTGGAGCCGGTTCATCGAGGAGCGGCTGCGGGCGGGCGGCTAGCTTGACGAGTCGGAAATAAGCGATATATCCCCTCTCCCTTCGGGAGAGGGGCAGGGGTGAGGGACGCGGGTTCGGTTAGGCGCAAATCTGGTTGAAAGTGCGCCCCTCACCCGCCGCTTCGCGGCGGCCTCTCCCAAAGGGAGCGGCGAATGATCCGGCACATTTAGGCAACGGACTCAAGGGACGGCGCACTAAGCGCTCACCCGGTATCCCTGGCGGTTAGCCCGCCGTCGCCGGAAAATCGACGCGCACGCCGCAGCCGCGTCCGGCCAGGCCTTCACCCAGGAACAGGCTGCCGCCGTGGGCATTGACGATTTCGTGCACGATCGCCAGCCCCAGGCCGCTGCCATCGATGCTGTTGCGGGCGCCGCGGTAAAAGCGCTTCAGCACGTTCGCCCGCTGCGCCGCCGGAATGCCCGGCCCGTCGTCGCTGATGGTCAGGGTGGGATGGGGGTGCGCCGACAGGGTAATGGTGACCTTGCCGCCGCCCGGGTGGTACTTGACGGCGTTTTCCAGCAGGTTGTTGAACACCTCGGCGATCAGCACCCGGCTGCCGCGCAACTCGATGCGGCGCGGCGGCGCCTGCAGCGTCACGTCGATATTCTTTTCCAGCGCCCGCGGCACCCAGTCGGCGCCCACTTCGGCGGCCAGCGCCACCAGGTCGAAGGGTTCGAACGGCACCGCCGCCAGCGCCTTGGGCTCGGTCCGCGCCAGCAGCAGCAGCTGGTTGGACAGGCGGATCACCCGATCCGCCGCGAGCGAGGCTTCCCGCAGCGGCTGCCGCAGGCCCTCCGCCTCCGCTTCCTTCATCGCCTGCTCGATGTTCAGCTTGAGCGCGGTCAACGGCGTGCGCAGCTGGTGGGCGGCGTCGGCGACGAAGCGCCGCTGCGAGGTTTCCAGCTCCATGCCGCCGGCCTGGATGCGCGATTCCAGCTCATCCCGCGCGCGGCGCAAGGTCAGGTCCATGTTCTTGCGCCAGATGCCGAACCAGTTGCCGGCGATCATCGACACCATGAAGGCGGCGAAATACGGCGCCTCCTGGTAGCTCACGCCGAGGCTGTAGTAGGGCCGCATGAAGAAGTACTCCACCGCGAGCGTGCACAGGATCGCGGCGATCCAGCCCAACACCTTGCCGCCGAGCCAGGCGCTGGCGATCACCGCGCTGAGGAACAGCAGCGAGAACGATATGTTGACGCGCTGCCGCAGCAACAGCAGCAACCCCAGGGCGATCGCCGCCAGCACGCCGCCGAACAGCGGATCGCCGACCACGCGCATCAGCAGCCCGGCCCGGCCCTTTGCGCCAGGCAGCGGTTGCGGCGGCTCCGGCCCGTCGAGCCGCGCGGCGACCTTGGCCAGCGGCGCCAGGCCGAGCTGGATGCCGAGCCAGATGGCGGCGGCGGCCGCGCAGATCAGCAGCAGCTGCGGCAGCAGCACCCCGAGCAGGATCTGGCGGGCCATGGACCGGCGCTTGCTCAAGGTTTCGGCCACTTCCACCGTCACCGTTTCGCCGAGCGCCTGCGCCGGCAGGTCCAGCGCGACGACGCGTACCGGGCGGTCGCCGATGACCGCGTCGTAGAGGCGTGCGTTGCGGTAGGTGTCGAAGTCCGGTCCCGGCGCGGGCAGGTCGGCGTTGCCGGCGATCAGCCCGCTGCGGGCGCCGGACACCTTGTAATAGGTGGTATCGGCCACGTCCCATTCCAGCAGCCGCGCCGCCGGCTGCGGCAGGTCCAGGATCACGCCGTGATCGCCGCGCCCCACCAGCAGCGCCAGCGAATTGACCGAATCGTAGAGCCAGCCGTCGTAGACGTCGTTGGTGTAATGCAGGGTCAGGGCATAGGAGGCGAAGCCGCTGACGCCGAACAGGGCCAGCAGCGGCGTCAGCAGCAGCCGCAGCAGGCGTCCGCGCAAGCCGGCAAAGCTTTGCGCCAAAGCGATTTACTCCCCGCCGGGCGTCGCTTGCAGCAGGTAGCCGAAGCCGCGCACGGTGCGCAATTCCACCTCGCTGCCTTCCAGCTTCTTGCGCAGGCGGTGGACGTAGAGTTCGATGGCGCCGTCGGTCAGCGCCTCGTCCCAGTCGCACAGATGCTCCTGGATCTGCGCCTTGCTGACCACCCGGCCGCGCCGCAGCAGCAGTACTTCCAGCACCCCCAGCTCGCGCGGCGACAGTTCCAGCGGCACATCGCCGGCATAGGCGCGGCGCTCGGCCAGGTCGAAGCGCAGGCCGCCCACGCCGATGTCGCCGCCGGAGCGGGCGATGGCGCGCCGCGCCACCGCGCGGATGCGCGCCTGCAGCTCCACCAGCTCGAACGGCTTGACCATGTAGTCGTCGGCGCCGAGGTCGAGCATGCGCACGCGGTCGTTCAGCTCGTCGCGGGCCGTCAGCACCAGCACCGGCGTATGGTTGTCCTGGGCGCGCATGCCCCGCAGCAGCGTGCCGCCGTCGCGGTCGGGCAGCCCCAGGTCCAGGATCACCAGCGCGTAATCGACCGCCCGCAGCGCCTGCTCCGCGTCGCGGGCCGTGCCGTAGATATCGACCACGTCGCCGCCGCGGCGCAGGGCGCGCCCCAGGCTTTCGGCGATTTGCGCATCGTCTTCGATCAACAGCAGCCGCATGGGTTCTCCCGGCAGGTGCGCCAGCTTATCCCTGGACGGCACCCACTGTAATGTCTGAGAAAGTAATTACGCATGGCCTGGGCGCGTTGCGCCCCCGATGTCGATTTTCCGGCCATCCGCCCAGTGTACCCGCCATTGCGCAATCGTTACTGCGACCTGCCGCTCATGGCGCCGGTGCTTGCCCGGGCGGCCAAGCCAGGCGGCACGCCCAGGCGGTATGCTGACGGCGAGCTCAGGGGGCCGGATGCCGTTTGCGAAGATCATCAAGCCGTTGTCAGGCGCGGGCACGATTGTGCTGGCGTTCGTCGGCCTGCTGACCATCAGCCTGGCGCTGGGACTGGTCTATCCGCGCCTGACGGCCATCCAGCATCTAGCCAGCGGGCGCGGCGGCGGGGCGGTTGCCATGCCCTGGTTGTTCAGCGAGATCAGCAACGGCAACCGGCTCAGCGTCAGCATGCCGGTCAACTGGCTGACGCCGCGGCGCTGGCATATCACACCGGACGACCGGCTCACCGGCCTGAGCATCAACGGCCAGGCGGTGCCGCTCGAAGGCGTGCCGGCGGCCAGCCTGAGCGACTGGCGCTACGGCTTCGATATGGACCTGTCGCCCTGGCTGCATCGCGGCGCCAACCAGCTTGATTTCGTCGTCGACAATTACGCCTGGAACGGTAGCCTGGCGCTGGATCCGGTGCCTGGCTGGCGCAGCCTGCTGCTGGCGGCGGCCCTGCTGCCCTGGGCTCTGGCCCTGGCGCGGGCGTTCCGGCTGCGTCGCTGGCAAACCGTGCTGCTGGGCGTGGCGCTGCTGGTGTTGTGCTGCTACTGGGCGGCGACGCCATGGACCTGGCGCAACTACGACGTCAAGCGCTTTGGCGAAAGCGGCCATCTCGGCTATGTCGAGTACCTCGCCACGCACCTGGCGCTGCCCTTGCCGGGGCAGGGCTGGGAGTACTCCCAGCCGCCGCTGTATTACATCGGCGGCGCCCTGGTCTGGCGCTGGGCACAGTGGCTGGTCCTGCCCGAGGCGCCGGCGCTGCAGGCGTTCGCGCTCGCCTTGTGGCTGGTCTTCCTCGCCGCATCCATGGCGACCCTGCGGCTGGCCCTGCGCCGCCGGCCGCTGGTGCTCGGCGTGGCGACGGCGGCCCTGGTGCTGTGGCCCGCGGGCATCATCCACGGTCTGCGCATCGGCAATGACCCGCCGCTCTACGCAGCCGCGGCGGTCGCCACCTGGTTCATGTTCCGCTGGTGGCGCGGCGGACGGCGGCGTCATCTGCTGGCGATGGCCGCGTGCATCGCCCTGGCGCTGCTGTGCAAGGGCACGGCTTTGGCCCTGCCCGCGGCTGCGGTGGCGCTGATCGCGCTGCGCCTGCTGCGCGCCGGCGGATGGCGCCAGACGCGGCGCTGGATCGATGCGGGCGCGGCGACGGCCTTGATGACGATGGGCATGCTGCTCAGCTTCGGCCGCAATGTCTATTACTGGCGCCATGGCCAGCTTTCCGACTGGCTGATCGGCAACATCGCCAACCTGGACGCCAACCTGCGCGTGCCCAACCAGTTCCGTTATTTCCTGCCGCTGGACATTCCGGTTTTCCTCAGCACGCCCTGGCTCGACACCCGCGACGACGCCACCGGCCGCGCCAACTTCTGGAACTTCCTGTTGCGCTCGGCGCTATCGGGTGAATTCAGTTTCCAGGGGGCGCTGCATCGCGTCATCGCCATCATCTGGGGGGTGGTGCTGCTGTGGCTGATCGCGCTGCTGCTGGTGCGCGCCGCCGCATTGCGCTGGTCGGCGCCGACGGCATGGCGCGAAGCGCCCTGGATCCTGCTCGGCCTGCTGTGGCTGGCGAGCCTGCTGGCCGCACGCATTGCCCATCCCTTTTCCTGCCAGAGCGACTTCCGCTTCATCCTGCCGGTGCTGCTGCCCTTCATCATTGCCTGCGCGCGTGCCGGGCGGCTGGCGCAAGCCCTGCTGCTGGGCATGGCGCTGAGTTCCGCCGTGTTTTTCACCACTCTGTAGCCGTTGCGGCGGCGTTTCCCGCAACGCGCAGGCCCTTCATCTTCTGCATCGTCTTCGATCGGCCGCCGCCGCATGGCCTTTCCCCATTGATAAGTTGGCTTAACCTTCGGCGGCCCCCGGCCGTAAGGTTCGAGAAAGCAATTGGGCATAGCCTGCGCGCCGAAGGTCTCTGCCCCCCGCGGGCCCGCCGATCCCGACTCCGATCCCGTTCCATTCCCGTTCCCATTCCCGTTTCCATTCCGCCCGTGTCCCCGCCATCCAGCAATCGTCACCGCAGGCCGTTTGGCAGGCCGCCGTTCGCGGCGCTGGCTCTTGCGTGCGCCGCAATGGCTGCGGCCGCCGCCGCCGATCCGGCGCCGGCGGGTACCTGGACGCTGAACGATCTGGTCGCCGCGCTGCGGCATGGCAATCCGCAGTTGCGGCAGGCGCATCAGGCTTATCTCGCGGCGCGCCTGACGGTGCCGCAGGCGGAGGCGCTGCCGGCGCCGCAGTTCAGCCTGCTGGAGCAGGCCAATACCGGTGGCCCCTTCGACTTCAACCGCAATTCCGGTTTCTACGCTTATTACAGCTTTACCCAGCCCCTGCTCTGGCCGGGCAAGCGCAGCCTGGCGGCGGACATCGCCCGGGCCCAGGCCGAGGTGGTGGGGCGCCAGTACGACAGCCTCGAGCTGCAACTGGTGTCGCAGCTCAAGCTGTCCTATTACCAGTTGATGGCTTTGCAGGACCAGCTGCATTTCATGGACGAGGATCTGCAAAGGCTGGAGGAGATCAAGGCCATCGCCAAGGTCCGCTATGCCAACGCCGCCGCTGCCTATGTCGAGTTCCTCAACGCCCAGGTCGCGGTCGGCGGCCTGCAGAACGACCGCTATGCGCTGGACAAGCAGATGCAGAGCATGGCGGAGCAGATCAACACCCTGCTGGGCCGGCCCTCGCAGACGCCCTTGCAGGTGCAGGACCAGGACGATACCCCGCGCCTCCCGGCGCAGAGCGTGGAGCAATTGATCGAGCTGGCGCAGAAGACCAATCCGGTGATCGCCGGCGGCGAGTTCCAGGTCGAGGCGGCCGACAAGGGCGTGGCCCTGGCGCACAAGTCGTTCTGGCCGGATTTCCAGCTCAGCGCCGGCAGCTACGCCGATCCCTCGGTGGTGCAGCTGCAGACCATGCGCATGTATTCCCTGGGCATCAGCTTCAACCTGCCGACCTGGGGCTTTGCCAAGGAAAAAGCCGGCCTGAGCCAGGCCCAGGCCCAGCTCGAAGCGGCGCAGGCGGGGCAGCAGGCCAATCTGCAACAGGTCGATCTGGGCGTGGCCAATGCCTACCACAGCCTGGAAACCGCCTTGCAGCAGCTGCGCTTCACCCGCGAACACCTGCTGCCGCAGGCGCAGATGGCCTATCGGCTGGCACTCACCGGCTATGGCAACAACGGCCCCTCCAACGGCGGCACCAGCTTCTCCGATCTGCTCACCGCGCAAACCGGCCTGCGCGATACCGAACTGACCCTGATCCAGGCGCAGAACACCGCCGTGCAGGCTTATGTCTCCCTCGCCGCCGCCATCGGCAAAGATCCCGACAGCCAATGACATGAAAAGCCGGCTCGCCCTATTGATTCCACTGGTGCTGCTCGCCCTGCTGGCCGGCTACTACGCCGGACGCCACGGCTCGTCCGCACCCGCATCCGCCGATAAAGCCGCCGACGCGGAACCGGCGAAAGCCGGGGCGGACTTCAACCCGGACTTCGTCAAGACCGCCGTACCGACGCAGCAGATGGTGGCCGACACCATCCCCATCACCGGCAAGCTGTCGCTGGATAAGCAGCAGCTGCGCATCGCCTCCGCGCGCGTGGCCGGCCGCCTGGGCCGCATCTTCGTGTTCGAGGGGCAGTCGGTGAAGGCGGGCGAGGCCCTGGCCGAGATCTACAGCCCGGACTACATCTCCGCCGAGCACGAATTCATCCTCGCCAAGGGCTTCCGCGATACCCTGGCGAAAGATGGCGGCGACGCCGAACTGCGCGGCGATGCCGAAGCTACCTACCAGTCCGCCGCCAACAAGCTCAAGGTGCTGGGCGCTTCCGCCGAAGATGTCGCCAACCTGGCCAAAACCGGCCAGGTCGACGAATACCTCAAGGTCCGCGCCCCCATCTCCGGCGTGGTGACCCAGCGCAACGTCGATCCGGGCGGCTACCTCAACGTCGGCGATGCGCTGATGTCCCTGGCCAATCTCGACACCCTCTGGCTATTCGCCAACACCTATGACAGCGACTATCCCGCGCTCAAGCTGGGGCAGACGCTGAGCTTCCAGTCCAGCTCCCTGCCGGGGCAGAGCTTCACCGGACAGGTGGCCTTCATCGCCCCGAGCATCGACCCGGCCACGCATACCCTGCCGATCCGCTGCAACGTGCCGAATCCGCTGTTCCTGCTGCGGCCGGAGATGTTCGTCAAAGGCTTCCTGCAAGTGGGCGAGCGCAACGCCTGGGTGGTGCCGAAGAGCGCAGTGATCCATATCCGTGATACCGATTACGTCATCGTCAAGGGCGACGACGGCCACTACAAGCGCATGGCCGTGCAAGGCCATCCGCTCGAGCCCGATCAATATGCCATCACCGGCGGACTCACCCAGCCCATCCCTATCGTCACCGACGGCGCCCTGCTGCTGAACGAGACGGTCAACGAAGGCTGATTCCGACATGGTAGGCCGGAGCTTCTCCGAGAAATTCATCGACGGCGCCATCAACGGCCGCATCCTGGTGTTCATGGTGTGCGGCCTGCTGCTGGCCCTGGGCGGCTACTCTTTCAAGCAGCTGCCGATCGAGGCCTATCCCAATATCGCCCCGCTGAATGTGCAGATCATCACCCAGTGGGCCGGCCGCAGCACCCTGGAGGTGGAGCGCCAGCTCACCGTGCCGATCGAGACGGCAGTGGCCGGCATTCCGGATGTGGCCTCGGTGCGCTCGGTGTCCCTGTTCGGCCTGTCGGTAGTCACCATCCAGTTCCGCGATGGCGCCGACGACTTCAAGTCGCGCCAGAGCACCCAGCTCTATCTGAGCCAGGCGACCCTGCCGACCGGGGTGCAACCCAGCTTGAGCCCGGATGCCGACGCCACCGGCGAGATCATGCGTTATCGCTACGAGAGCGATAACCCGGCGATCGACATCATCGATCTGAAGAGTTTGCAGGACTGGGAAGTCTTCAAGGATCTGAAAGCGGTTTCCGGCGTGGCCGACGTCAACGGCTTCGGCGGCATGGTCAAGCAGTACCAGGTGCTGCCGGATCCGAAGAAGCTGCTGTTCTACAACGTCACCCTGAGCCAGGTGGCGCAGGCCTTGAGCAATGGCAACGCCAACGTCGGCGGCGGCATCATGCCGGGCGGCGAACAGCAATACGTGGTGCGCGGCGTCGGCCTGGTGCATGGCCTCGACGATATCCGCAACATCGTCATCACCAACGGCGTCGGCGCCGGTTCCACCGGCAGCACCGTGGGGCTGAACGCCCCGGTGCGCATCGGCGACATTGCCACCGTGCAATTCGGCAATGCAGAGCGCCTTGGCCAGGTGCAGTTCAACCAGCACGACGAGACGGTCGAGGGCATCGTGGTCCTGCGCCGCGGCCAGAACGCCAGCGAGGTGCTGGCGCGGGTGCGCGACAAGGTCAACGACATCAATGCCAGCGGGCGCCTGCCCGCCGGCGTGAAGATCGTCCCCTTCTACGACCGCCAGGAGCTGCTCAACCTGACCGTCCACACCGTCAGCCACACGCTGCTGGTGGGCATCGCCCTGGTGGTGGCGGTGTTGTTCCTCTTTCTCGGCAACTTCTGGGTGGCGCTGATCGTCGCTGCGATCATCCCGCTGGGCCTGTGCGTGTCCTTCACCGGCATGAGCTGGTTCGGCGTGCCTGCCAACCTGATCTCGCTCGGCGCCATCGACTTCGGCCTGATCGTCAACGCCGCGGTGATCGTCACCGAAAACATCATGCAACATCTCGAGCGCCGGGACCTGCAGGTGCGCGTGGTGTTCCGCGCCGCCACCGCCGAAGTGGCGCGCGCCATGATCTTCTCCACCGCCATCATCATCGTCGCCTACGCGCCGCTGTTCATGATGGGCGGGGTGGAAGGCAAGATCTTCGAGCCGATGGCCTTCACCATGGGCCTGGCCCTGCTGGCCTCGATCATCCTCAGCATCAGCTTCGTGCCCGCCGCGGCCGCCAGCTTGTTCGGCCACCGGCGCGAGGTCGAGGTGCATTCACCGCGCTTCATCGACTGGATGCAGGAGCGTTATCGCGGCCTGCTGACCATCCTGATCCGCTATCCGGTGCGTCTCGGTGTGGCTTCCCTGGTGCTGCTGCTGCTGTCGTTCTGGCTCGCCTCCAGCCTCGGCACCAGCTTCCTGCCGACGCTGGAGGAGAACAACCTGTGGATACGCGTCACCCTGCCCAATACCGTGAGTCTCGAATACTCGGGCAGGCTGGCCAGCAAGATCCGCGAGGAGCTGCTGAAGCAGCCGGAGATCCGCGATATCGCGGTGCAGATCGGCCGCCCCGACGACGGTACCGATTCCACCGGCGTGTTCAACCAGGAATACGGCGGCTACTTCAAGACGCCGCAGGAGCTGGGATATGCGGTCGACCGCCAGGCGGTGATCCAGCGCCTGCAGAAATACTTCGACACCATCCCCGGCATCGACGTCAATTTCTCCCAGTACATCCAGGACAACGTCGACGAGGCCCTGTCGGGCGTCAAGGGCGAGAATTCGGTCAAGCTGTTCGGCAACGACCTGACCGTGCTGGAGGCCAAGGCCAACGACATCCAGCATGTGCTGGAACAGGTGCCCGGCATCGCCGACATCGGCATCTTCAAGGAGCTCGGCCAGCCCACCCTCAACGTCAGCGTCGACCGCGTCGCCGCGCAGCGCTTCGGCCTCAACGTCTCCGATGTGGAGAACGTGGTGCTCAACGCCGTCGGCGGCAGTGCGCAGACCCAGGTGCTGGAAGGCGAGCGCGTGTTCGACCTGTTCCTGCGCATCCCGCCAGAATCGCGCAACGATCTCGAACAGATCCGCCGCCTGCTGGTGGACACGCCCGACGGCAGCCGTATTCCGATCAGCGAGGTGGCCGACATCAGGCTCGCCAACGGCCCGTTCTTCATCTACCGGGAGGAAGGGCGCCGCTATGTCGCGGTGAAGTTCGGCGTGCGCGGCCGCGATCTCGGCAGCGCCGTGGCCGAGGCCAAGCAGCGCATCGGGCAGGACGTCAAGCTGGACCGCGGCTACACCATCCACTGGGACGGCCAGTTCAACGAGATGAAGGTCGCGCAGCAGAAGCTGGCGCTGATCATCCCGATGGCCCTGGTGGCGATCTTCGTGCTGTTGTGCCTGGCCTTCCGCGGCGTGCGGGATGCGGGCCTGGTGCTGGTCAATGTGCCGTTCGCCGCCATTGGCGGCATCGTCACCTTGTACCTCGCCCATGAAGATCTCAGCATCTCCGCCGGCATCGGCTTCCTGTCGCTGTTCGGCATCGCCATCCAGAACCTGGTGATTCTCATCACCAGCATCCGCGAGCTGGCCTGCGAGGAAGGCACCAGCCTGCACGATGCGGTGATCGAAGGCGCCACCCGGCGCTTCCGCTCGGTGCTGATGACCGCGCTGCTGGCGGCCCTGGGCCTGGCGCCCGCCGCGTTCTCCCACGCCATCGGCTCGCAGGCGCAGCGCCCGCTGGCCCTGGTGATCTTCGGCGGCATGCTCTCGACCACCTTGCTGACTCTGCTGTTATTGCCGGTGGCATTCGCCCGCGTCAATCGCAATCAGGGTGGTCGCGCAACGCCGCAGTCGGATTTGGCATAAGGTTTCGAAGATCGTGCTGTTCCCCCTCTCCCTACGAAGTGGGGAGAGGGCCGGGGTGAGGGGCGCTTTTTTATCTGAACCTTCCCCAAACTCCGTTCGTCCCGAGTGCCCGCGAAGCGGGCGTATCGAGGGACCAGCGCACACCTACCCCCATCGTCATTCCCGCGCAGGCGGGAATCCAGTTTTAGCAAACTACGGTCTCGGGTGAGGTTTAGCCAAAGCTCTGAAACCTCAGCGTACGCGCTTGCGCGCGGCCTACGCCTTCCCTGGCTGAAAGCGTGGGTTCCGCCCTGATGGCGGGTTACTTTTCTTTGGGTTCGCCCAAAGAAAAGTAAGGCGATTATGCCGAACTTGACTTGTTCGGAAGAAAGTCTATCCTCTCAACGGAGCTGCATTCGTGGGGGGAGAGACTTCGTTTATGGGCGAACATTCCGGAAATAGAATCGCATTCGCCAGCATTATTGTCGGAGCGGCTGTAGCCGTAGCGACGATGCTATTTCATATCGCATATCCAGATGCGCCAATAGCATTGGTGAGGGTATTTTTTTGGGTAAGCGTATTTATCGTAATAGCAGGGATTATCTATTTAATCGTTGAAGTAGTTAAATCTCACATTGGGAGAAAGAAAATGTTCCCTGTTTTAGTGATGATTGCAGGGGCTTTAATTTTTTCCTGCGGGGCTATTTGGTATTACTGCGCCGATAAGCAGTCTTCAGAATCTCAAGTAGTAACCCCATCGCAAACAAATCCATTAGGACAAGGCGGCAAAGGGGGTGATGCCAAAACATTTGGCAATAACAATATTGCTATTGGTGGTCTTGGGGGTGGAGGTGGGCCTGGAGGTAAAGGAGGGGATGGTGGAGGCGGAGAAATCCACGGCGACAATTCGATTGGAATAGGCGGCGAAGGTGGGCAGGCGGGACAAGCCAATGGACAAGGAGGTCGCGGCGGAGATTCTGGTTTTTCTCAAGTTGAAGCAATACAGAAAGCCATTCGTGAGCACGAAAACCAAGAGAAAAAAGTAAGCCCATTAGCTTCTAATTCAATTGGATCAATTACCGGCAATCAAGGAATCATTACCCAAGGACAAGTAGGCGATAACACTATTAACCAACGTATTCCGCCAAGAACAATTCCTCAAGATGCACAGGACAGAATCCTCTCTGTTTTACAGAAAGAAGAACCCTCAGATGTTCTAATCCTTGTATCTGGATTGGGCGGAATAGAAGCCCAAGAATATGCTTCTCAGTGGGCAACACTCTTTACGCGAGCAGGATGGAAGCCGAGATTATTCGGATGGATGGATGCTCCGGCCCTGAGAGGTATGCAAATTTATATTTGCAGCGAAGATAGACAATACCCGCCAAAATCTGCACAGACTTTATTTAAAGCGCTCCGGTATGGCACGGTCCCAATGGTTTCTTACGTAAATACAGATTACGGGGACGATTGGATTAAAAAAGGAACTGTGGCACTTCTAATTGGCGCGCAACCAGAATGACTTTAATTACCACTGAGTCCGCCTCTGCTTCCGTGGCTTCTGGCGTCTCAGCATCCTGCTACGGCCGCCCCGAAGATATTGGAATTCAGCCGATTGTTGTACTTGAACTGCGTTTCAGCGACGTAGAGCGGCAGGTACTTCGCGCTAACCCGATGATGCGTGCCGATGATGGATCGCTTAACTAGACTCCAGAAACCCTCAATCGTATTCGTGTGAACAGCACCGACAACGTACTGGCCGGCGCGGTGATCGATCATCTGATGGTTGGGGAACTCGCGGCCGATATTGCGGTGGGCTTTCCATGCGTCCGTGCAAAGCAGGCTCACCCTGTCGGAAACGCTTTCGCGCAGAAAGCCGTGAATCGCAGGACCGTCCAGACGCTCCACAACGCGCGCCACGACATTGCCCTTGCGCTGGACTGCGCCAATGACGGCGATCTTGCCGGTGGGGCCACGACCCGTCCCGCCGCTAGTACCATCACCGTCACCGCGCTTGTCCTTGTGCCGGTTCTTGGCTTTGCCGCCGACAAAGGTTTGATCCATTTCCACAATGCCCATCAGTTTCTGAAACTCGCCGTCCATGAGGGCCGTGCGAATCTTGTGGCAGATACTCCAAGCAGTGCGATACGAACCAAAGCCCATCATGCGAT
>Ga0302314_10001257_pt1 | contig 47375 bp, 41 predicted proteins | sample III_Palsa_N2_3_FD_200533 | JGI IMG/M metagenome (GOLD analysis project Ga0302314, IMG submission 200533) | Peat permafrost microbial communities from Stordalen Mire near Abisko, Sweden - III_Palsa_N2_3 | ecosystem: Environmental > Terrestrial > Soil > Palsa > Peat permafrost | place: Sweden...
CCGTCAGCGATCCCAAGGAGATCCTTCTCTCCGCGGACGAGTCCCACCACCTGGTCTCGGTCAACCGGGCCCCGGCCGGGGCCACGGTCGTGGCCTTCGACGGCAAGGGCGCGGAGTGGATCTGCGAGCTGGCCGAGGCCGACAAGCGTGCAGCGAAGCTGAAGGTTCGTTTTGCGCAGAGGGCGAAGCCGCTGCCCTGGCGGATCACCTTGGGCCAGGCGCTCCCGCTCGGTGGGGCGATGGATGCGATCGTGCGCAAGGCGACCGAGATCGGGGTCGCCCGGATCGTCCCGTTGGAGAGCGAGCGGACGCAGGTCCATCTGGACGGCGACCGCTCGGACAAGAAGATCGGCAAGTGGCAGGTCGCCGCGCTCGAAGCCGCCAAGCAGTGCGGCAACCCCTGGCTGCCGGAAATCGCGCCGGTGACGGCGGCCGCGGCCTTCATGGACACGGCCAAGGGCTACGACCTGAAGCTGATCGCCAGCCTCCAGCCCGGAGCCAAGGGGCTGAAGTCCGTCCTGGCCGGCTTCCGCGCGGCCCAGGGCCGCGAGCCCCGGAACGTGCTCTGGCTGATCGGTCCCGAGGGCGACTTCACCCCGGCGGAGATGGGCAGCTCGCGCACGAACGGCTTCGAGCCCATCTCGCTCGGGCCGCTGGTCCTGCGGTGCGAGACGGCGGCCGTGTACGCCCTCAGCGTCCTCAGCTACGAGCTCTCGGGCTGACCGCCCCTCACCACACGAGCAGGCCGCCGGCGAAGGTGAGGCCCGCGCCGACGCTGCAGAAGATGATCTTGTCGCCCTCGGCGAAGATGCCCTCCTCGGCGGCCCAGCCGAGCGCCATCGAAACGCTGGCCCCGCTCGTGTTGCCGTACTTGGCGATCGTGACGACAAACTTCTCGTACGGGATCCCCACCCGCTTGCTGACGGCCTTCAGGATGCGCGCATTGGCCTGGTGCGGCACCACCCACGCGATCTCTTCGGGCTTGAGGCCCTCGCGTTGCAGCGTCTCCTCGATCTGCTCGGCGAAGCCGATGACCGCATGCTTGAAGACGGCGACGCCGTCCATCTGGATATAGAATTGGTGCAGGTCGTTGCCGGTGGCGTCGGGCCACGGAATGCGCGCGCCGCCGCCGGTTCGCTGGATGGCGCAAAATTGCCCGGCATCGCCGGACAGGCCCATCCGGTGCAGGCGATGCCCGCCCAGGCCCTTGGTGAGGATCGCGGCGCCCGCCCCGTCGCCGAAAAGGAAGGCGGTCTCGTGGTCCTGCGGGTTCGTGATGCGGGAGAGGAGCTCAGCCGTCACGACGATCACGGTCCGGGCCGAGCCCCCGAGGATCAGGGTCCGGCCGACCTCCAGGGCGTAGAGCCAGCCGGAGCACGCGGCGTTCAAATCGAACGCGGCCGCGCGCGGGATCCCGAGGAGCGCGGCCAGCGCGCTCGCCATCGATGGCACCGGCTGGTCCGGGATGATCGTCGCCATGATGATCGTGTCGACCTGGTCCACGGTCAGGCCGGCCTGGCCCAGCGCATGCTCGACCGCGACGGCCGCAAGCGACGTCGCGCTCTCGCCCTCGTCGGCATAGCGGCGCTCCCGGATGCCGGTCAGGCGCACGATCTCGTCCTCCGTTCGGTTGGGAAACGCCATCAGGATCTCGCTGTTGGCACGGATATTCTTCGGCACGGTGAACCCCACGCCGGCAATGCAGACCGTTTGTTCGGCGCTGGTTTTTTGCATGGTCTAGCCGGCCTTTTTCTCCAGGAACCGGGTGACATCGTCGCCCGATACCCGGCCGCCGGGCCCGGTCGCCTCGATGCCAGTGACCTTGGCCGGGTCGAGGCCCGCCTCCTGGGCGAGCTTGGCGGCCCGGGGGGTCCAGACGAGCGCGGCCGCCGGGGCGCCGCCCCCGGGGCCGCCGGCAACGACGCCTGCCTTGCTCCGCAGGTGCTGCAGGCTCAGGTCCGCGGTCTCGATCTGGAGGAAAAGGGAGCCGGCGGGCTTCGAATCGCCCGGGCCCGCGTGGATCGCCCGGATGGTGCCCTCGCAGGGAGACTCAAATTCGAAGATCGACTTGTCGCTTTCCAGTTCGCCGATCTTCTGGCCCTTGGCCACGTGCGCACCGGGCTGGGTCTTCAACGAGACCACGGTTAACTCGTTCACTGTCGCACCCATCGAAGGCATCGGTACGTCGATCAGGAAAGTATCCATCAAGGGGTAAGTTGCGCCCTATGCTGGGTGCGTTGACGAACGCGGTCAACCCCTCAACCAGAGCGGCGCGGAGGATTTCAGGGGGCCGGCAGGGACCGGACGACCTGCCAGATCGCAAGGCAGCCCGCGATCAGGGCGGGCAGCGCCGGCAGGGGGATCATGTTCGGGCCGTCGCTGAGGGCATGGTCCGGATCGGGATGAGTCTCGAGAAAGAGCCCCTCCGCGCCCGCCGCGAGCGCGGCCCGCGCCAGTGGCGGCACGAATTCGCGCTGGCCGCCGCTCTTGCCGCCGGCGGCGCCCGGGAGCTGCACGCTGTGGGTCGCGTCGAAGATGGTCGGATAGCCGTGCCCGCGCATGATCGCGAAGGAGCGCATGTCGACCACCAGGTTCTGGTAACCGAAGGTGGTGCCCCGCTCCGTCTGCCAGATCTCGGTGGCGCCGCCCTGCACCAGCTTGCCGGTCACGTAGGCCATCTCCTGCGGGGAGAGGAACTGGCCCTTCTTCACGTTGACCGTCCGGCCGGTGCCGGCCGCGGCCAAGAGGAGGTCGGTCTGCCGGCTGAGGAATGCCGGAATCTGGAGCACGTCGCAGACTTCCGCCACCGGCCCGACCTGCTCGCGCTCGTGCACGTCGGTGAGCACCGGGAAGCCGTACTCGCGCTTGACCAGGGCGAGGAGTTTCAGCCCTTCGGCGAGCCCGGTGCCGCGGGCGCCCCCGGCCGAGGTCCGGTTCGCCTTGTCGAACGAGCCCTTGAAGATGATCCGCAGCTCGGGATGGTCCCGCCCGATTGCGACCAGCGCGGTCGCCACCGCCCGGCACACCCCCTCGTTCTCGAGGGAGCAGGGCCCCGCGATCAGGAGGAGTTTGGCCGGGTCGAAGAGCTTCATCCGCGCGCCTTTTTCCGGACGGCGCCCCGGCCGCCGTACTTGACGGCGGCGGCGATGAAGGCGGCGAAGAGCGGGTGGGAGCGGTTGGGCTTCGATTGGAACTCGGGGTGGAACTGGACGGCGAGGAACCAGGGGTGGTTCTTCAGCTCGATGATCTCGACCAGGTTGCGCTTCCGGTTGATCCCGCTCACCACCAGCGTGCCCTTCAGGCGCTCGACATAGTCGTTGTTCACCTCGTAGCGGTGGCGGTGGCGCTCGAGGATGGCGGGCGCGCCGTAGGCCTTCGCCGCCAGGGTCCCCGGGGTCAGCGCGCACTCGTAGCTCCCGAGGCGCATCGTCGCCCCCTTGTCGGTGATGGCCTTCTGCTCCTCCATCATGTTGATCACCGGGTCGACGGAGTTGAGGTCGAACTCCGTGCTGTTGGCGCCCGGCAGCTTCAGCACGTTGCGGGCAATCTCGATCACGGCGATCTGCAGGCCGAGGCACAGGCCGAAGTACGGCACGCCCTTCTCGCGGGCGTGGCGGGCGGCGGCGATCTTTCCCTCGGTCCCGCGGTCGCCGAAGCCGCCCGGCACGAGGATGCCGTCCAGGCCCTTCAGGACCACCATCCCGCCCTTCTTCTCCAGGTCCTCGGCGTCGATCCGGCGCACGTTCACCTTGCAGTTGTTGGCGATGCCCGCGTGGGTGATCGACTCGTAGACCGACTTGTAGGCGTCCTGGAGCTCGATGTACTTGCCGACGACGCCGATCGTCACCTCGTACTTGGGGGTAAGGAGGCGGCGGACGATCTCGACCCAGATGTTCTTCTGCGGCGCCGGGCGGTCGAAGCCCAGGAGGTCGAGGACCAGGGTGTCCATCCCCTCCTTCTGCAGGGCGAGCGGGAGCTGGTAGATCGAGCTGTCGACATCGCGGCACTCAATCACGGCTTTCACCGGGACATTGCAGAACATCGAGAGCTTGTCGCGCAGGTCGGAGTCGAGGGGATGGTCGCAGCGGCAGACCAGCACGTGGGGCTGGACGCCGATCTCGCGGAGCTTGGCCACCGATTGCTGGGTGGGCTTGGTTTTCAGCTCGCCGGCCGCGGCCAGGAACGGGACCAGGGTGACGTGGATGAAGACCACGTCCTTCGGCTTCATCTCCAGCGCGAACTGCCGCATCGCCTCGAGGAACGGCAGACCCTCGATGTCGCCGGTGGTGCCGCCGATCTCGGTGATCAGGATGTCCACGTCCTTGCCGCCGGCATAGATCCGCTCCTTGATTTCGTTGGTGACGTGGGGGATGACCTGCACGGTCTTGCCCAGGTACACCCCCCGGCGCTCCTTCTGGATCACGCTCTCGTAGACCTGGCCCGAGCTCAGGCTGTTCAGCCGCGAGAGCCGTCCGCTCGTGAAGCGCTCATAGTGGCCCAGGTCGAGGTCGGTCTCGGCCCCGTCCTCCAGGACATACACCTCGCCGTGCTGGTACGGGCTCATCGTGCCCGGGTCCACGTTCAGGTAGGGGTCAAACTTCTGGATCCGGACGGTGAGGCCGCGGAGCTCCAGCAGGGCACCCAGCGCCGCCGCCGTGAGCCCTTTGCCCAGCGAAGAAACCACTCCGCCCGTCACGAAGATGTATTTCATCCGAGAGGGTTAAACGGCCGGCTCCCACCCGCGCAAGTAACTTCACGGCCGCGCCGGCAGCCGATCAATGGAAAAGCCCGATGGCGGTCGCCAGCACCACCGCCAGGACCACCCAAAAGAGGGTCCAGAGCGCCATCTTCACCAGCTTGAACAGGACCCAGAGCACCCCGATCCCGGCCACCGCCACGCAGGCGAGGACGAAATCGTGGGGGTATTCGGCCAGCGATTCGAACATGCCGGAGGCTGCCAGCGCCCGGTGTCGGAAGGCAAAGTCAATTGGCCCGGGCCTGGCCGGCCCGCGCCGGGTCCCGAATCCGGGGTTGACGAGGGGCGGCCGGCCGCGCCAAGCCTCCCTCTTGCACGATGACCACCTCCTCCCCCACCTTTGACCTGGCCGGCGTCGGTTCTCCGATCGTCGACTTGGTCGCGACCGTCCCGGAATCCTTCCTCGCCAACGTGGCGGGGGAGAAGGGCGGCATGGTTCTCGTGGACGACACTGAGATGAGCCGGATCGTCGCCCTCCTGGAGGTTCCCCCTGGCCTCACGACCGGCGGTTCGGCCGCCAATGCGGCCTTCAACGCCGCCCGGCTGGGCCTGCGGACCACCTTTGTCGGCAAGCTCGGCAACGACGCCTTGGCCCGGGCCTATGAGGACCGCTTCGGCGCGGCCGGTGTCGACTGTTCCCGCTTCAAGTACGGCACGGTCGGCAACGCCCGCTGCCTGGCCATGGTGACGCCGGACGCCCAGCGGACGATGCGGACCTGCCTCGGCGCCGCCATGACCCTGGCCCCGGAGGAGATCACGCCGGCGGATTTCGCCGGAGTCCGGCATGCCCACATCGAGGGCTACTTGGTGTTCAACCAGGCGCTGTGCGAGGCCGTGCTCAATTCCGCCCGCGCCGCCGGCTGCACGATCAGCCTCGACCTTTCCTCCTTCGAGGTCGTCAACGCGACCCGCGACTGGATGCTCGGGCAGTTTGGGAAGGGGATCGATGTCGTGTTCGCCAACGAAGACGAGATCCGGGCCCTCTATCCCGCCCGGACCGACAGCTACGAGGACCTGGCCCGGGCGCTGGCAGACGAGGGCGTGCTGGCGGCCGTCAAGCTCGGCCGGGATGGGTCCTGGATCGCCAAGGGCAGCGAGATCCACCGGATTCCACCGGTAATCCTATCCGATGTGGTCGACACCAACGGCGCCGGCGACGCCTGGGCGGCTGGATTTCTCTTCGGCTACCTGCGTGGTCTCTCCCTCCCGGAATGCGGCGGAATCGCCTCGATCCTCGGCTCGGAAACGGTCCGCCATCTCGGGCCCCTGATCCCTGATTCCGCATGGACGGAGATCAAACGACGCGCTACCTCCCATTTTGGCTGAAAAGCGGCCGTTCTTGGCCGCTTTTCTTCCTTTTTAAGCGGTTTCGGGCCAAATTCTTAGGTTTTCCCCTTATGATTTAAATTGCTAGATTACTCTGCGTGGTAGAGTACTCTGACATGATCACGCCCGAGGAGGCCTCGAAGGCCCTGCAGGACATCGAGAATTCCCGCCTCGCCATGCGCAAGGCCGTCCGGTCGCACCGGGGCCACCTCTTCCTCTGGCTCTGGGGCGGCGTCTGGGCCGCGATGGCGATCCTTAACTGGATTGATCCCTACCGGTATGCGGCCGTGAACGGCTGGCTCAATGTCTTCGGCGCCGTCGGCTCGTTCGCCATTGGATTCCTGCAGGGCCGGCAGATCCGCAGCCCGATCGACAAGCGCTTCCTCGCCGTCTGCGTCACCGTGCTCGTCTTTGGCTATGGGATGTTCCCCCTCGTTGGGCACGGGGTGCACGGCTACGCCGAGGGGTACGCGATCTCGATCCTCACCTGGATGCAGGTCTACATCATCGGCGGCATCTGGTTCGACAACTACTGGATCTGGATCGGAATCATTGTAACGGCGCTGATCCTCGTGGGTTTTCTCCTCCTGCCAGCCCTCTTCTGGGGCTTCGTGCTCCTGGCCGGCCTCACGCTCATCGGCAGCGGGTTTTACGTCCGCCTCTGTTGGAGGTAACGGCCATGGACACGCTCGACCCCACCATCCACCAGCCCGCCCGCCTTCAGATCATGTCCGCCCTCACCCAGCTGAAGGACAGCGAGCGCGTGGACTTCACCTACCTGAAGGACCGCCTGGGCCTCACCGATGGCAACCTCGGTGCGCACCTCACCACATTGGAGGCCCGCGGCTACATCGCGATCGACAAGCAGTTTGTCAGCCGCCGCCCCAAGACCTTCGTCAACGCCACCGCCAGCGGCCGGACCGCCTTCGCGAGCCACGTCGCCGCCCTTACCTCCATCCTAGGAACCAAATGAGCTCCCCCGCCCCCCTCCTCTCGGCCCGCGACGTCGTGAAGCGCTACGGCGCAATGACCGCCCTGGCCGGGGTGTCCCTCGACATCGCCCCCGGCGAATTCTTCGGCCTGCTCGGGCCAAATGGCGCCGGCAAATCCACCTTCATGTCCCTCGTCGCGGGACTCCGGCACATCGATGGGGGGACCCTCACGGTCGACGGCGAGGGTGTTGACGCCGGCAGCGACCGGGCGCAGCACGCCCTGGGCCTCGTCCCCCAGCACGTCGCCCTGTACCTCGATCTCTCGGCCGAGACCAACCTGCGGATCTTCGGCGAGCTCCACGGCCTGAAGGGCGCGGCGCTGGCCGAGCGGGTGACCTCCGCCTTGGACGCCGTCCAGCTTTCCGACCGGCGCGCCGACCCGGTGAAGAACTTTTCCGGGGGCATGCAGCGGCGCCTGAACCTCGCCGCCGCCCTGCTCCACCGCCCGAAGCTCCTCCTCTGCGACGAGCCCACCGTCGGCGTCGATCCCCAGTCCCGCAACGCCATCTTCGACCTCCTGCAGCAGATGAACCGCGAGGGCCTGACCGTCATCTACTCCACCCACTACATGGAGGAGGCGACGCGCCTCTGCACCCGGATCGGCATCATCGACCACGGCAAGATCCTGGCCATGGGCTCGATCGACGAGCTGCTGGCCCAGCTGCCCTTTGAGGAGGAGATCCGCTTTCCCGCCGGCGCGGCCACCGCGGGCCTGGCCGCCGAGCTCGGCGGCCAGGGCGAGTTGACCACGGTCGACGGCACCCACCGCTTCCGGCCGCGGGCCGGCTATCCCCTGAGCGCCTTCTTCGGCGTCACCGAGCGCCTGGGCCTCGCGCCCCGCCTTTTTGCCAGCCAGCGCCCGACCCTCGAGGCGCTCTTCCTCCAACTCACCGGCCGCAACCTCCGCGAAATATGAACTCCATCCTCGTCCTCGTGAAGAAGGACTTCGCCATCGTGCGGCACAACCGCACGGTGCTGGTCATCTCCTTCGTCATCCCCTTCATGCTCATCTACCTCTTCGGGCAGATCTTCGGCGTGAACCAGAAGGACCATGGTCCCTCCGGCATCCCCATCGGGGTCGTGAACCAGAGCACCGACCCGGCGGCCCAGACCCTGGTCGACGCGCTCCGGGCCGAGCCGGCCTTCCGCGTGGTCGCCACCGCGAAGCCCGACGACGCAAAGAGCGCGCCGCTCCGGGAGGAGGACCTGAATGCCCGCATCCGCGCGAACGAATTCCGCTTCGCCCTCGTGATCCCGGCCGACGTCGTGCGCACCGACAAGATCGGGCTGCATCTCAAGATCTACTCCAACCCGCGCAACGAGATCGAGACCCAGCTGGTGAACGGCATCCTGGAGAAGACCATCTTTTCCAACGTGCCCGAGCTCCTCGGGGCCTCCCTGGAGGCCCGCGCCCGCTCGTTTCTCGGCGACCCCAGCCTGGACCGCTTCGACTCCGACATCGCCGACTCCGTCGCCCGCGCCTTCGGCGGGGACCCGGCCGAGATCAAGCGGCGGATGCAGGACGGCCACTTCGGGATCGGGCGGGCCGCGTGGCGCCCGAAGGATGACGGCGGCGCGCCCGCCAAGATGGACGACATCCTCGATAAGGTGTTCAGGATCGACAAGGTCCAGGTGGTCGGGGCCGACGTGAGGTCGCCGCAGGCGACGCTGCTCGTCGGCGGCTGGGCGATGCAGTTCCTCCTCTTTGCCGTCGCCGGCTCGGCCGCCGGGCTCTTCCGCGAGCGCGACCAGGGCCTGTTCCAGCGCCTCCTGTCCAGCGGGGTGCGCCGCTCCGACATCCTTTGGAGCAAGTTCATCTACGGGATCTGCTTCGGCCTCGTCCAGCTGATCGTCCTCTTCTTCGCCGGGCACGTGATGTACGGGATCGAGATCGGCGCCCAGCTGCCCCACCTGATCCTGGTGGCGGTCTTCGCCGCCGCCGCCTGCACCGCCTTCGGCATGCTGATCGCCTCGGTGGCCAAGAGCCCGGAGGCCGCCCAGGGCCTGTCGACCTTCATCATCCTCCTCATGTCGGCCATCGGCGGCGCCTGGTTTCCCGTCAGCCTGATGCCGGTCTTCATGCAGCAGTTCAGCAAACTGACCCTCGTCTACTGGGCGATGGAGGGCTTCAGCCAGGTCCTCTGGTCGCACGCCACCTTGGGGGAGCTGCTGCCGACGCTGGGCTGGCTGACGCTCATCACCGGCCTGGTTCTCGCAGTCGCGATGTGGCGGTTCCGCCGGGGCCGGATCTTCGAGTAGGCCGGCCCAAAATTCCTTTGCGGAGACCGGCCGCCTGGGCGAAGGTGGCCGTCCCAATGCCCGAGGACCTCGCGACGATGGTGACCGGCCTGGCGAAGCGCGCGCGCTCCGCCTCGCTGGCGCTGGCGGTGGCGCCGGCCGCCGCCCGCAACGCCGCCCTCGCCGACCTGGCCGACCGGCTCGGGCGGTCCCACGCCCTGCTCCTGGCCGCCAACCAGCGCGACGTGGCCGCGGCCGGGTCCCACGGCCTCTCCGCCGCCGAGACCGAGCGACTGACGCTGACGCCCGCGCGCCTGGAACACCTGGCCGAGTCGGTTCGCCAGGTGGCCCGCCTGCCCGATCCGCTCGGCGAGGTGCTGGAGGAGACCACCCGGCCGAACGGCCTCATCCTGCGCAAGGTCCGGGTGCCGATCGGCGTCGTCGGCGTGATCTTCGAGGCGCGCCCCAACGTGGCGGTCGACTGCGCCGTCCTCTGCCTGAAGAGCGGCAACGCCTGCATCCTGCGGGGCGGGCGCGAGATCTTCGAGACCAACCTGGCGCTTGCCGGCCTGATCACGGCCGCGGTGGCGGCGGCCGGGCTCCCCGCCGACGCGGTGCAGTTCATCCCGACGACCGACCGGGCCGCCCTCGGCGTGCTCCTCAAGCTCGACAGCTATGTCCACTGCATCATCCCGCGCGGTGGCGAAAGCCTCATCCGCTTCGTGGCCGAAAACAGCACGATCCCGGTGATCAAGCACTTTACCGGCGTCTGCTTCGTGTACCTCGACGCGGCGGCGGACCCGGCGATGGCCGAGGCGATCGTCCTGAACGCCAAGACCCAGCGCCCCGGGGTGTGCAACGCCGCGGAGCAGCTGGTCGTCCACGCCGACGTCGCCCCGTCGCTCCTGCCCCGGATCGGCGCCGCCCTCGTCGCCAAAGGGGTGCGGCTGCTGTGCGACGGCCCGGCCCTCGCGATCCTGGCCGACGCCGGGATCGCGGCGGAGCCCGGCGCCCCCGCCGACTTCCGGGCCGAGTTCCTGGCCCTGACGCTGGCGGTGCGCGTGGTGCCGACACTCGAGGAGGCCATTGCGACCGTGAACCGCGACGGCTCCGCCCACAGCGACGCGATCGTCACGGCGGACCGGGTTGCCGCCGAATCCTTCCTGGCCGGCGTCGACAGCGCCGTCGTCCTGTGGAACGCCAGCACCCGCTTCAACGACGGCTTCGAGTTCGGTTTCGGGGCCGAGATCGGGATCAGCACCGACCGGCTGCACGCCCGGGGCCCGATGGGCCTGCGCGAGCTCTGCAGCTACAAGTGGCTGGTGACCGGCAACGGCCAAGTCCGCTGAGCGGCCGATCGATCAGTGGGAAGGGGGTGCGGCGCTGGCTTCGCCGACGGCGTGCCGGACGACCCGATGGGATCCATCGATTGCCCGGGCCCGGTCGGAGGCGAGTAGTCCGTGCAACTCCATGTCGTGGGCACCATCGTAACGGAGATGCGAGCGGCGCATTTGCCCTTCCCGCACCATGCCCAGCTTTGCGAGCACGCGCTTGGCGGCCACGTTGGCCGGCATGCACGTGGCCACGATCCGATTCAGGCCCAGGGTATGGAAGGCGAAATCGGCCACCGCGCTGGCGGCCTCGGAAACATAGCCCCTTCCCCAGTTCCGGCGATCGAGGTTGAAGGCGATCTCCGCCCGCCGGTGATGCCGGTTCAACGAATGCAGAAAGACCATCCCCATGGCACGATCCAGGTCGATGAGCGATATGGCCCACGTAAGCCGCGCTGGGCCCACCAGGCCATGGATGAACGCCACCGAATCGGCCTCCGACAGATGGACGGACCACAAGGTATATCGGGCCACCGCGGGATCGGAGGCGAAGGAGTAAACGGCCGGCGCATCGCCAAGCGCAAGCGCCCGCAGCCGCAGGCGGTTTGTCAGGATCACCGGCGGCGTTGAATCAAACCAATCGCTCACTCCAGTGGCTTCCGGCCGCTACCACGCAAAGCCAACGAGGACCGGAATGTAGAATACGGTGGTGGCAAAAAGCTCCACTTTGCCCACCTGGACGCGGTGGATCCCGATCCCCAGCTTGGATGCGACCGTCGGGGGAGGTTGCGGGGCGGCCGGAGCGGCCGGCATCTCGCGGGGCCAGACGGCATCCCGGCTCTCCAGCACCTCGTACCGGTCCATCTGCACGACGTCCGCGTCCGGTCCGGCGGTGATGGGAAATGCCGGCGCGTCCGAATGGAGGGAGTTCGGCAGCTTCGCCAGCGGGCTTCCCTCGGGCGTGTAGCGGTATTCCGCCAGCATCTCCCGGCGAATCGGGGTCAGCGTGGCCGGGTCGGCGTCAGCCCGGCCCGCCAGCGGCAGGAAGCCGGCGGCGAAGATGACCACGGGGAGGCAGCGGGGTGGGTTCACGGGCGTCGCGGTGCAGCTTCCAAGCATCGCCCGATTTCGATCGGGCGCAACGCACTTTTCCGTCGGGCGGGCTGTCAGGATTGGGTTGCGTGAACCCGCGGCCGACCCTACCTTAACAAAGACAGTCATTATGAAACGCGCCCTCCCCTTTTTCCTCGCCCTCGCCGCTTGCACCGGCGCCTCGCGGGCCCAGGAAGCCGCCTCGGCGCCCCCGGCCGCGGTCACTCCGCCGGCCGCCGCCACGGCCACCGCCGGTACGGCCGCCGCCGACGCCTCGACCCTGATCTTGGCCCCGCCGCCGCGCGACAGCGGCCCGGCCTACCACGCCGACTCCGACGGCGAGACTCGCGCCGTCTCGCCGGCCGTCGCCGCCGCCCTGGCGGAGGGGATGCCAAGGTACCGCCCGCCGACGCCCACCCCCACCCCGCCGCCGGAACAGGACCTGCGCGACCTCGACAAGCCGAAAAACGAGATCAAGCGCCTGCCGAAGTACGAGGTCGTCGAGAAGCGGCCGCCGATCTTCCGGCCGCGCGACCTCTACACCCATGAGGGGCTGGTGAGCCTGTCCTTCGACAACCACCCCGGGCTGCGCTTCGGCAACATCCTCGGCCTCAATTCCACCGCCGCCTACGACATGTACCTGGACGAGCAGCGCCTCGCCAATATCGCCGACCTCACGGACGAGGCCCACGCCATCGGCCGGGGCGGCGACAAGGCCGAGAGCAGCTACATCCTCCAGGCGACGCAGGACACCTACATGCGCACCGACGACGACTGGCACATCTCGGGCCTCGGCACCAATGGCGGGTCGGGGGGCTCGGGTAAGTGACCGAATCCCTGATCCTGCGGGAGCTGCTCGCCGCGGGCGATGGATGGGTCTCGGGCGGGGCGATCGCCCACAAGCTCGGCGTCAGCCGGGTCTCGATCTGGCACCAGATGGAGAAGCTGCGCTCGCAGGGCTTCGCCTTCGAGGCCCAGCCGGCCCGGGGCTACCGCCTCTCGCGCCTGCCGGATCGCCTCCACCCCGGCCTGGTCGAGGCCCAGCTCAAGGTCCGGCGCAAGGGCTTCACCTTCGAGGTCCTCGACGAGGTCGACAGCACGAACGACGAGTGCGCGCGGCGCCTGGCCGCCGGCCGCTCGGCGCCCTTCGCCGTGTTCGCCCAGAAGCAGACCAAGGGCCGCGGCCGCTTCGGGCGCGTCTGGCACAGCGAGTCGCGCGGCAACCTCTACTCGAGCTTCGCCTTCCGCCCGCGGCTGCAGCCGGAGCGGATGCACACCTTCACCCTCTGGATGGGCGTCACGATCTGCGAGCTGGTCGCCAAGTTCGTGCCGGTCGTGCCCGGCGTGAAGTGGCCGAACGACATCGTCTTCGACGGCAAGAAGGCGGGCGGCATGCTGACCGAGGCCCGCGTCGATGCCGACCAGATCCGCGACCTGGTCTTTGGCCTCGGGCTGAACGTCAACAGTCCGCCCGCGGACTGGCCGGCCGACCTCGGCCGCCGCGCCGTCTCGCTTTCCGAGCTGGCGGGCCAGGACCTTGACCTGAACCGGCTGACCGCGGCCCTCATCGGCCGCGTCCTCCTGGCCTACGAGCGGTTTGCCGACGGCGAGCACCGGGCCACCTTCGCCGGGCTCTGGAACAAGTACGACGTCCTCCGCGGCCGCGACGTGACCGTGGTCGAGGGCGGCCACCGCCGCCACGGCCGGGTCCTCGGCATCGACGACGCCGGCTCGCTCCTGCTGCGCGACGACAAGGGCCGCACCCAGGGCTTCCGCGCCGGCGAGGTCACGGTTGAAAAGGGCTCATGAGCGCCGCGGCCCCATTGGTCTTCCTGCCGCCCCAACCGGCGATCGAGGTGTCCCACCTCGTGAAGTCCTACGCCGGCGTCATGGCGGTGAACGACATCAGCTTCATGGTCCCGCGCGGCGAGATCATCGGCTTCCTCGGGCCCAACGGCGCCGGCAAGTCGACCACGATGCGCATCCTCACGGGCTACCTGCCCGCCACCTCGGGCGCGGTGTCGATCTGCGGCTACCCGGTGGCCTCCGACCCCGACGCGGTCAAGCGGCGGATCGGCTACATGCCCGAGAACAACCCGCTGCCCGACGAGATGCGGGTCAGCGAGTACCTGTACTTCCGGGGCCGCCTGAAGGAAATCCCGCGCGGCAAGCTCGGGGCCCGCATCGACGAGGTGCTCGAGCTCTGCGACCTGAAGCGCGTCCGCCACAAGATCATCGGCAAGCTGTCCAAGGGCTTTCGCCAGCGCGTCGGCATCGCCGAGGCGGTGCTGGCCGAGCCGCCCGTCATCATCATGGACGAGCCGACCATCGGGCTCGACCCCCACCAGATCCTGATCGTGCGCGACCTGATCGCGAGCCTGCGCGGCCGCATGACGGTGCTGATCTCGAGCCACATCCTGCCCGAGATCGAGATGACCTGCGACCGCGTCCTCATCATCAACCAGGGCCGGATCGTGGCGCAGGGGACGCCGGCCGACCTCCGGCGCGAGGTCCTCGGCCAGTCCGCCTACGAGATCGAGGCGGCCGGCGACCTGACCTCCATCCCCTTCCTCCTCGGCAGCATCGACCCCGGCCTCTCCCTCGCCTCGGAGAGCGCCCCGGATGAGCACGGCTTCCGCACCATCCAGCTGAAGACGCTCAGCGCCGAGGACTCGGGCGAGGCCATCCTGCGCACCTTCCTCTCCGAGGGCCTGCGGGTCCGCTCGCTGACCCGGGCCCACCCGACGCTGGAGGATGTCTTCCTCGCCGCCACCCGCCGCAGCTGGGATGCCGTCGCCGAGGAGCCGGGCCGGCCGCCGCGCCCATGAAGCACTTCCTCACCATCCTCAGCCACGAGGTCCGGATGCTGCTGGTCAGCCCGAGCACCTACATCGCCGCCGTCGCCTTCCTCTCCCTCATGGGGTTCGTCTTCATGGGCATCCTCGAGGACTACAGCAAGATGCCCCAGGATACCTCCCCGGCCTCGGTCTTCTTCCTCTACTACTGGATCCCGGTCATCTTCATGGTGCCGCTGCTGACCATGAAGTGCCTGGCCGAGGAGCGCCGCCTCGGCACGATCGAGACGCTCCTCACCACGCCGGTGAGCACCGCCGAGGTCGTGATGGGCAAGTACGGCGCGGCCTACATCCTCTACATGGTCTTCTGGCTGTCTTCGGCCGGGTTCTTCTACATCCTCAAGCACTTCGCCGGCGACGCCCACCTGATCGACCCCGGCCCGATCCTGGGCGGCTACCTTTTCATCGCCGTCTCGGGCCTCTTCTTCGTCGCGATCGGGGTCTTCGCCAGCTCGCTCTCCCGCAACCAGGCGGTGGCCGGGATGATCTGCGCCGTGCTGCTCTTCGGCGTCATCCTCGGCGTCGAGTACCTCGCCCGCGCCTCCTGGCTCGACCGCGAGGCCCTGGCCCCGCTCAAGGAGGCGGTCAACTACGCGCGCGTCTTCCAGCACTACGAGGACTTCACCCGGGGCATCGTCGACGTCCGCGAGCTGCTGTTTTACGTGAGCGGCACCGTCCTCGCCCTGATCTTCAGCATCCTCAGCGTGGAGGCCAAACTCCTGCACAGCTGAACCGGGGACCCCGCCGTGATCGACAGCTTCCGCGCCGCCCGCTGGATCCGCACCCTGAACCTGATCCTGCAGGCGCTGCTCCTCCTGACCTTCATCGGCGGCCTCAACTTCCTCGCCCGGAGCCACAGCCTGCGCTTTGACCTCACCCGCTACCGCCGATTCTCCCTCTCGGCCGAGACCCTCGCCTACCTGCGCGAGCTCTCGCAGCCGGTCCACATCGTCGTCACCTCCGGCGCCAACGGCCAGGGCGATGACCCCGAGATCAAGGGCATCCTGCGCGAATACGTCTACGCCACCGAGTCGAACTCCGCCGGGGCCGTGACCGTCGAGTACATCGACCTCTACGAGGACCGGCGCAAGACCGAGAAGTACGGGATCGAGAGCCCGGGCGTCGTGCTCCTGCTGTGCGGCGACCGCCGCCGCGTCCTCACCGCCGACAACTTCTACCAGCTGGAGAAGGACAAGGTGAGCAAGGACTTCATCGGCGAGCAGGCGATCACGGCCGCCATCCTCGACGTGTCCAACCCGGAGCGGAAGAAGATCTACTTCCTCTACGGCCACGGCGAGCTGCGCCCCGACGACGTGGATCCCAACCGGGGACTGTCGGCGGCGCGCGACCAGCTGCGCCTGCGCAACTACGCCGTCGAGACGCTCGACCTGGACGCCGCCCGCAAGATCCCGGACGACGCCGCGCTGTTGGTGAGCGCCGAGCCGCAGGACCCCTTCACGCCCCACGAGCAGGAGCAGCTGCGGCAGTACCTCGGCGCCGGCGCCGGCCGTCTCATCCTCTTCGCCGCGCCCAACACCCAGCTTGGCCTGAGCGACCTCCTGATTGACGACTGGGGCATCATCCTCGACGACGACCTGATCCTCGATACGGCGCCCGACAGCCAGACCGAGGACGGCGACCTGATCATCCGCGCTTACACGCCGCACCCGATCACCCAGACCCTGATCGACTACAAGGTCGGCCTGCGCGTCGGCCAGTCGCGCAGCGTGCGCCCGCTGCCGGGGCACCCGGCGGGCCTCACCGTGGTCACGCTGGCGGCCACGGCCCCCACCGCCTGGGGCGAGGTCGACTACCGGCAGCGCGGCATCCAGACCTACACGCCCGGGGTCGACATCAAGGGCTTCCACCAGATGGACCCCCCGGACCGGCTCGGGATCGCGGTGGCGTCGGAGCGCGTCCCGGTCCAGGGCGGCCTGCCGTCCAGCGTCCACGGCGGCAAGGTGGTGGTGATCGGCACCGGCGACCTGATCTCCAACGCCCGGATCGCGAACTCCGGGACGGTGGAGTTCTTCCTCGGCGCCGTCAACTGGACCGTGGGCCGCGACGTGTCCCTGAACGTGCCGGCCCGCCCGATCGAGCGGTTCTCGCTCTCCCTCAGCGCGGGCGAGCTCGCCCGCCTGCGCTACACCCTCATGCTGGCGCTGCCGGGCGTCGCCGCCCTCCTCGGCATCCTCGTCTACTGGGCGCGCCGGAACTAGCCGCCGCGCCCGCCTGTCCCCCCATCATGCGCTCCAAGGTCACCCTGGTCCTCCTCTTCCTGAACGTCGCGCTGTTCTTCTTCATCTTCTACTTTGAGCGCGACTGGCAGCCGGAGCGGGGGGCGGCGGAGGCGCGCAAGCGGGTGCTGGGGCCGGAGGCGTCCAACATCCGGACCCTGGACGTCGTGGGTTCAACCCCGGGCACGAGCTACAGCCTCGAGCGCCGCGGCGACTCCTGGTTCATGACCAAGCCGGTGGTCTGGCCGGCCAACCCGAACGCGGTCAGCCGGATCATGAACGAGCTCCAGTTCCTGGAGCACAAGACGAGCTTCCCCACCCGCGACCTGGAGAAGAACGGCCAGAAGCTGGCCGACTACGGCCTGGACCAGCCGCGGCTCACCCTCACGTTCTCCTCCGGCGAGCTGGGGAGCGCCGCCCCGACCCGCACGACCGTGCTCCGCCTCGGGGACACGACCAAGGTGGGCGGCGGCCTCTACCTCCTCTCGTCGGACGGCGAGAAGATCCACGTCGTCAACGGCTCCCTGGCCGACAGCCTCTCCATCCCCTTCGACCAGCTCCGGCTCGACACGGTCTTCTTCATCCAGGTGTTCGAGGCCCAGTCGCTGAGCCTGCAGACCACGGCCCCGTCCAGCGTGCGGGTGCGCCTGGACCGCGACCGCGAGACCGGGCGCTGGCTCTTCCGGACGCCGGTCAACGCCCGCGCGGCCAAGAACGCGACCGAGCTGGCGATCAACGGCCTCGACGCGCTGCGGGTGAAGTCCTTCGTGCTGCAGAACCCGCCGGCGGTCGCCCCGGCCACCGCCCCGTCGCTGCGGGTGACGCTGGAGGGCAACAACCGCCACGAGACCCTCTACGTCGGCTCGCCCGCGGACGGGGACGACACCTACTACGCCCAGCTGGAGGACCGCGGCGCCATCTTCACCGTCACGATCCCCCCGGCGCTCCTCGGGACCCTGCGCAACGCCGCCGAGGACCTGCGGGACCGGCACATCCTCGACTTCGACCCGGGCACGGTCTCCTCGATCTCGCTCACCGCCCTCAACCAGCCCGAGCTCGACCTGCAGCGCCTGGAGACCCAGTCCGACGGCCAGGAGGCCGCCTGGCAGATCACGCTCCGGGGCGGCCCCCAGGGCTCGCAGACGCTCGCGGCCGACGCCGGCGCGGTGAAGCGCCTGCTGGAACAGCTGGAGACCCTGAGCGCCTTCCGCTTCCAGAGCGACGCGCCGACCAACGCCGACATCGAGGACTGGGGGTTCAACCGCCCGGAGCGCGAGATCACCCTGAGCTTCCGGGGCTCGCCCAGCGCCTCGGTCACGCTGCAGATCGGGCTGCCGACCAAGCGCGAAAACCTGGCCTACGCCCGGATCGCGGGCCTGCCCTCGATCTACGCGGTCGAGCCGGACATCCTGCGCGACACCAGCGCCAAGCCGCTCGCCTGGCGCGAGCGCCTGCTCGCCACCCTGCCCGCCTCGGCGAAGATCACCTCGCTCAACCTGGTGAACGCGGCGGACAACTCCGTGGTCTACGCCCACAAGCTCGCCGACAGCGAGACCTGGGACGCCGCCCTGGCGGGCGAGAACGGGGCCCGCCGCCAGGCCATCCTGACCCTGCTGGCGCAGCTGCGCGCCCTGCGGGCCGCGAGCTTCGTCCAGGACGGGTTCCCGGACAAGGTCTTCGCCGGCGGCGAGGTCCGGTCCTGGAAGTACCGGCTGGACGCGACGGTCGCGCTGCCCGGTGGGACCGGGCCCGGCCAGGTGAACACCATGACCCTCTGGTTCGCCGAGCGGACGGGGGGGACCGAACAGCTGGCCGGCTCCAAGGACTTCGGCGCCGTCTTCTTCATCGAGCAGCCGCTGCTCGACGCGCTCTACACGCTGACGCAACCCTGACCGGATGTCTGCTGGCATAACCCGGCCCCTCGCCACGGGCGCCCGCCTGTGCGGCGCCTTCTTGGGCACGCTGGTCCTCTGGACCGTGTGGCTCGCCCTGGTCGTCCTGCTCGGATTCCAGATCTACGTTTCCACGGTGAACGAGCTGCCGGTGCCGCGCTTCCTGCTCGATTCCATCCAGGCGCACCTGGCGGAATCCGGCATCAGCGTGAGCTTCGGACGGGCCACCTTCGACCCGTCCGGGCACGTCCTCCTCCGGGACGCCAAGGTCCGCCTGGCCTCGTTCGCCGAGCCGGTCGTGACCGCCACCGCCATCTACGTGCGCCTGGACCCGTGGGCGTTCCTCGCCCACCGCTTCGAGGCCCGCGAGGTGCGCGTCACCGGCGCCAACCTCTACGTGCCGGCGATGCTCTCGGCCTCCGGGGGCGCGGAACCGCTGATCGAGGACCTGGACGGCGGCTTCTCCATCGCCTCCCGGGGGGACGAGTTCTCGGTCGACTACTTCAACTGCCGCCTCGGCGGCCTCTCGATCTCCGCCCACGGCACCGTCAACGCCGGGACCATCGCCCGGACCGGGCCGCGGACGACCTCGCTGCCGCTGGCGGAGTTCCTGTCGACCAACTACCTGAGCCTGAGCCGGGAGTTCACCCAGGCCGAGTCCCAGCTGACGGCCCTCGACCACGCCGTCCTGACCGCGGTCCTCGTGCCCTCGGACACCCGTGGAGCGATCGTGCACGCCCAGATCTACGCCGACGGGTTCAAGCTCGCGTCGCCGGTGGCCATCCAGGCGGGCGAGATCCGGGCCTCCAGCCGGTTCCCGCTCCTCGGGAAGGAGGCCCTCCTGGCTTCCGCCGTGGTCACCGCCGAGAGCCTGCGGGTCGGGGACAAGTTCGGGGCGTCCGACGTGCGGGCCCGGATCCGCGGCAGCCTGAAGATCGACAACTTCACCTTTGACCCCCGGCAGGTGGAGTTGACCGCCGGCACCATCTCGGCCGACGGCAACTTCCTGGCGGCGCCGATCGCGCGGGTCGGCATCCTGCCGGCCCGGAAGTTCCAGGTCGACCTGACGGCCGGGATCCTCGGCCGCCCGGCCTGGGTGGGCGGCACGGTCGACCTGGGCAACCGTTCCACCGACGTGACCTTCGTGGCCTCGCTCTCGCCCCGCCTGCTGGAGCCGATCTCGGAGCGGACCGGCGTCGACCTCCGCCACTTTGCGGACCTGGCGACACCCGTCGACACCACCGGCTCGGCCCGCTTCGGGCCCGGCTGGAAGTTCGAGGCGGTGCATGCCCGCGTCGACACCCGGGCCTTCGTCGCCTACCACGTTCCCTTCTCGGAGGCGCGGGCCACCATCGACCTCGACGGCACCCACCTGCGCGTCAGCGACGCCTACGGCGCGAGCGGCGCAAACTTCGTCTACGGCTCGTACCAGCAGGACTTCACCAACCAGGACTTCCGCTACCTGGTCTGGGGGCGGCTGCGCCCGCTCGACATCTCGCCCTGGTTCGGCGGCGACTGGTGGTCGGACATCTTCGGCAACTTCAGCTTCCCGACCCAGCCGCCGGACGCCAACCTCGAAGTGAAGGGGCGCTACTCGCACGTCCGCCGGTTCTTGGTCTACGGCTACGCCGAGGTGAAGGACGTGGTCCTCAAGGGCGTGCCCTTCGACGGCCTGAAGACCCTCATCTACGTGAACGAGGCCGGCGCGAACGGCCTCAGCGTCGACCTGGCGAAGGGCGCCGGGAGCGCCAAGGGCTCCTTCCGCCTGGCGACCGAGCCCACCGAGGGAACCTGGAGCGGCCTGGACATCGAGGCCGAGGGCGCCCTCGACCCCACCCCCGTGGCGACGATCCTGCCCGACGAGGCCGCGGCCGCCATCCGCACCTTCAAGTTCGACCAGCCCCCGGCCCTTTCCCTCCACGGGCACTTCGACGGGCCGGCCGCGGCCGGGACCCCGCACAAGGACTTCCACCTCGTGATGCGCGACCCGGCGAGCCTGCGGATCCACGGCGTGTCCTTCGAGAACGCGACGTTCCGCCTCGACCTGACCGACCAGGACATCGACGTCTCCGACATCGAGGCCGGCTTCGCCGGCGGCGCCATGACCGGCTCGGCGCACGTGAGCGGGAACGACGACCACCGGCAGCTTCGCTTCAAGGCGGCGCTCACCGGGGCCAGCCTGGGCCAGGCCGCCGAAGCGGCCCAGGGTTACGTCGTCGCCGGGCCGACCAAGGCTTCCACCGCCCTGGCGCTCTTCGCCAAGGACAAGTCGGGGGTGCGCCTCGACCTGAACGCCGCGGCCGCGGGCAGGATGGGGCAGCTCGGCAGCTTCGCGGGCGAAGGCAGCCTGCAGATCCAGGGCGCGGAGCTGGGGCAGATCGCACTCCTCGGCGGCCTCTCCAAGGTCCTCAAGATCTCGGAGTTGCGCTTCACCCAGGCCAGCTCCTCGATCAAGATCGCCAACGGCCTGCTCGACTTCCCGGACTTGACGGTGCGCGGCGCCAATTCCCAGATCCGGGCCAAGGGCACGTATGCGATCGACAAGCGCCAGCTGGACTTCTCCGCCACCATCTACCCCTTCATGGAGAGCGGCTCGTTCCTCCAGATCATCAATGCGCTGTCGGCGCCCATCTCCGCGGTTTTCCGGGTGCGCCTGACCGGCAGCATCGACGACCCGGCCTGGCGGCTGGCCTACAGCCCGCTCAACCTGCTGCGGATCGGCGAGACGAAACCCGGCGCCGGGACCTCCGGTCCGCTCGCCAACCCCCTGCCTTCCAACTGACTGGCGGCGCTTTGGGACCCTCGCCGACACCGTAGAACTGCGTAACCCGGCCCGCCCGGAAACGCATTGCCCCGACCCCGGCGGGGCGCTTAATTCGTTCGGGCCGCATGGAAAACGTAAACACATTGCCCCGACGGTCTTGGACCGAGCGGGTCTCCCTGGGGATGGCCGTGATCCTGGTGGGCCTGGGCATCTGCAGCCCGCTGGGCTGGGTGTTTCACATGGACCGGCTGGTGCAGCCGATCGAGCATGTTTCGCCAATCATGTTCAACGAGGGGCTGTGCTTCCTCGCGCTCGGCATCGCCCTGTTCGGGCGCGAGTACGGCATTCCCAAGGCCGCCTGGGCCGGCCTCTTGGCCGGCCTGATCGCCGGCCTCACCGCCTTTGAGGGCGTGACCGGCCTCGACCTGCGGATCGACGAGCTCTTCGTCCGGGACACGCTCGACGCCAGCCAGCCGGGCCGCGGCTCGATCATGGGCGCCTGCTGCATCGCCGTCGCCGGCTTCACGCTCTTCTGGCGGCTCACCAACCGCCGCTCGCGGGAGCGCCTCTTCGCCGAGGCCGTCTTCGGCTCGGTCGTGGCCTCGGTCGGCTTCTCCACCCTGCTCGGCTACGCCTTCACCCTGCCGGCCGTCTACAACTGGGGCACGGGCACGGCGCTGTCGGCCGTGACCGCCGGGGCCCTGCTCCTCACGGGCGCGGCCCTCCTCACCCTCGCCTGGCGGGAGAGCCAGAAGGACGAGGGCGGCCCGCCGGCGTGGCTGCCGATGCCGGCCGTGATCGGTAGCCTGACCCTGACCATCATCTTCTGGATCGGCCTGCGGGAGCGCGAACTCGCCTATACCGGCGCCAAGACGGCGGCGGCCGCCGACCAGATCGCGACCTACATCAAGTCCGACGTCGACCAGCAGACCAACCTCGTCGACCGGCTGGCCCGCAACGGCACCGACAACCCCAACACCAACGTCGTCGCGTGGCAGACCGACGCCGCCGCGCTCTTTGACGAGGCCCGGGACGCCGGCTGCGTCTCGATCGCCCTCCTCGACGTGGTGGGCGGCCGGGTGGTCAACCACTGGGTCTACCCGGCCAAGGACAACGTCGGGCTGGTCGGCTACGAGCACACCGCCGACCCGCGCCGGCGCGACGCGCTCGAGACCGCCCGGAGCAAGAATGCCCCGGTGGTCGTGACCTCGGACGAGGTCGGCGGCAAGCGGGGGCTGGGCTTCGTCATCTACGTGCCGTTCGGCAAGACCGGCAGCCCCGACCATTACGTCGCGGCCGAATACCTCTTCACCCGCTTCTTCGCCAACGTCTACAAGCAGGTGCAGCTCGGGGCCAGCTACACCCTGGTGGCCAACGTCGGCCGCATCCAGGTCTACGCCTCCGCCATCAATGACAAGGAGGGCAACGCCCTGGAGTTCGAGCGGACCTACCCCGACCTCTTCGACCAGCGCATCCACCTGGCGGTCACGCCGACCAGCGACCAGCAGCACACCGACAAGCGCTACCTCCCGGAGATGGCGCTGGTCGGCGGCCTCGCCATCACCTTCCTGCTCGGGTTCGTCCTGCACCTGTGGCGCCGCGCCAGCTCCGGCCAGTACCTGTCCGACCTCTCGAACAAGCGGCTCGTGGCCGAGAACGAGGAGCGCCGCCGGATCGAGGCCCGCCTGAAGGTCTCGGACGAGCGCCTCCGCCTCGCCCTCGACTCGACCCAGATCGGCATCCTCGAGTGGAACGTGCCGAAGGGCCACGTCTACTACAGCCCGGGCCTCTGGGGGCTCCTGGGCTACGAGCACGCGCGCATGCCCTCCACCCTCGAGGTCTGGCAGTCGCTCATCCACCCGGACGACCTGCCGATGTACCGCAAGCGCACCGAGTCGCAGCTGAACGGCATCGCCTCCTTCATCGACCCGGAGTACCGGGTGCGGGCCCGCAACGGCGAGTGGCGGTGGGTGTACGTGCGGTCGAAGTCGGTGCTGGCCGGCCCCAACGGCCGGCCCACCCGGATCATCGGCACGGTCCAGGACATCACCATCCGCCGCGAGTCCGAGCAGGCCCTGCGCGAGAGCCAGGCCGAGGCCCGCAAGCTCTCCCTCGTGGCCTCGAAGACCGACAACTTGGTCATCATCGGCTCGGCCGACGGCAAGATCGAGTGGGTCAACAGCGCCTTCTGCCGGGTGATGGAGTACACCCTCGAGGAGGTGGTGGGCAAGGACCCGGGCCTCATCCTCGGCGGCCCCGACACCGACTCCTCCCAGGCCGACCTGATCCGCGACGAGATCCTGAAGGGCATCGGCACCAACACCGAGATCATCCACTACTCGAAGTCGGGCCGGAAGTACTACCTCCACCTCGAGGTCCAGCTGGTCCGCAACCAGGCCGGCGAGGTCGAGAACTTCATCGCGATCGAGAACGACATCACCTCCCGGGTCGAGACCGAGAACCAGCTGCGGCGGGCCAAGGCCGAGGCCGACTTCGCCTCCCGGGCGAAGAGCGAGTTCCTGGCCTCGATGTCGCACGAGATCCGCACCCCGATGAACGGCGTCATCGGCATGACCAGCATCCTGATGGAGACGTCGCTGACCGGCGAGCAGCGCGACTTCGTCAACACCATCCGCAGCTCGGGCGAGGCGCTGCTGACGATCATCAACGACATCCTCGACTTCTCCAAGATCGAGTCCGGCAAGATGGAGCTGGAGCGGGCGCCCTTCGAGCTCGCGCTCTGCGTCGAGGAGGCCCTCGACCTCTTCGCCCCCACCGCCGCGGCCAAGCGGCTCGAGATCGGCTACCACGTCGAGCCCGACGTCCCGCCGTGGATCGTCGGCGACGTCACCCGCCTGCGCCAGATCATCGTCAACCTGATCAACAACGCGATCAAGTTCACCCCGGCGGGCAGCATCGCCATCCAGGTCCGCCGCATCCCGCTCGACGCCTCGGTGCGCCCCACCCCGGCCGGCCGGATGCGCCTCGAAATCGACGTGCAGGACACCGGCATCGGCATCCCGCCGGACCGCGTCGACCGCCTCTTCAAGGCGTTCAGCCAGGTCGACTCCTCCACCACCCGCAAGTACGGCGGCACCGGCCTGGGCCTGGCGATCTGCCAGCGCCTGTGCCAGCTGATGAACGGCGACATCCGGGTGGCGAGCGTGCCGGGCAAGGGCTCGACCTTCACGATTGCGATCATGACGGACGCGGCGCCCCGTCCGGCCGAGACGGGCACCCCGACCTTCTCCGGGGAGGGGCTGCGCGGCGCCCTCGCGCTCTGCATTGAGGACAATCCCATCACCCGGGCGCGCGTCCGCACCCTCTTCGAGGGCCTCGGCGCCACCTGCGTGTTCGCGAACGACCCCGAGTCGGCGGTGGAGATGGCCCCCGCCCTGCCGCAGGCGCCCGCCCTCGTCATCCTCGACCTGCCGGAATTCGACTCCCAGCGCGCCCTGGAGCTCACGGCCGAGATCAAGTGCCCCCGCCTGGTGCTCTTCCGCCTGGGGCAGGTGCCGCCCGCGGCCCCGCCGGACGGCTTGCCGTACGCCACCGTGTCGAAGCCGATCAAGACCGTCTCGTTCCTCCAGGCCGTGGCGCTCCTGGCCAACCGCAGCGGCGGCGGCGGGGTGACGGTGCAGGCCCGCCAGGAGGACCGGCCGGTGGCGGAGGAGATCCCGCTTTCCGTCCTCCTCGCCGAGGACAACGCCGTCAACCAGAAGGTGGCGCTGCGCTTCCTCGAGCGGATGGGCTACAAGGCGGACGCGGTCGGCAACGGCATCGAGGCCGTCAATTCCTTCCAGCACCGCAGCTACGACCTCGTGCTCATGGACCTGCAGATGCCGGAGATGGACGGGCTCGAGGCGAGCCGGCAGATCCGGCGCACCGTGGCGGCCGACCGCCAGCCGAAGATCATCGCCCTCACCGCCAACGCCATGCAGGGCGACCGCGAGCTCTGCCTCGATGCCGGCATGGACGACTACATTTCGAAGCCGGTGAAGATGCACGAGATCGTGGCGGCGATTCGCCGCCAGTTCTCGAAGGCGAAGGCGGCCCCGGCCGTCGGTCCTACCGTAGGGTCCTGAGGCGCTCGCGGAGACCCTCCATCTCCGCGCGGCGCGCGGGAACCGCGACCAGGTTGCGGAGCTCGTGGGGGTCGTCCGCCAGGTCGAAGAAAAGCCACGGCGACCCGTCGGGCCACAGCACCAGCTTGCGGCCGGGGCTGCGCAGGCCGGTCCAGGCCCGGTCGCACTGGTCCGCCAGCTCGACCACGGAAGGCATGGAAATCTTCGCCCAGTCGCCGCGGCCCGCCGGCACCGCCCGGCGGTCCTCCGCCCAGGACAGGGTCAGGGCCGGCAGTTCCACGAGCGAGATCGCGCGGGCATCCCGCGAGGCGATCCCGCCGGCGCGGACGAGGAGCGGCACCCGCACGCTCTCCTCGTAGGGCCAGCCCTTGCGGAACCGCCCGTGGGCGCCGTGCATGTCCCCGTGCACCGAGGTGAAGACGATGATGGTCTCCTCCGGCAACCCCGCCACCAGGGCGCCGATCGCGCGGTCCGTCGCCTGGGCGTGGGCGTAGTAGCCGGAGAGCTCCGCCCGCGCGCGGGCGGCGGCCTCGACGGGCACGTTGGGGCCGAGCGTCAGGGCGGCGGGGTTCAGGGGGGGGAACCCGGCCGCGGGCGCGGCATAGGGGGGATGGGGCGACTCCAGGCTCACCACCGCGAACCACGGGCCGGCCAGGCCGCCGAGGAGCCCGGCCGCCCGCCCGCAGACCACGTCGCTCTGGTAGCCCGCGAAGCGCTGGGGCTCCGGCAGGCGGGTCCCGTGCAGCCAGGGGTTGTTCAGCTGGAAGCCGCCCTCGAACCCCTCCCAGAACTGGAACCCGCCGCGGCTCTCCGGCGGCACGATCATGCGGGCGTGGGCCTCGCCGACCAGCGCCGCCGCCGGATCCCGCCGCGCGAGGTGCCACTTGCCGAAGAAGAAGGTCTCGTAGGAGCGGTCCAGCATGGACTGCGCGATCGTCGGCAGGCCCGCCGGCAGCGGGTCGTGGTAGTTCCGGACGCCGTTGGCGGGCGACTCGATCCCGGTGATGAGCGCGGCCCGGGCGAAGGGCCCGAACGGATGCGGCGTCGTCGCCTCGGTGTACTGGACGCTCTGGCGCGCCAGGGCGTCCAGGCACGGGGTCCGCACGTTGACGTCGCCCGCGAACCCAAAGGCCTGGGCCCGCCACTGGGTGGTCACGATCCAGAGGATGTTCGGGCGCATCGGGCGGAAGGGGGCAAGGATTGAACCGACCACCTCAATAGACTACCAACCGGGTGCGCGTGCAACCCCGCTCGAAACAAGGCGTCCCCTGGTGGCTGTGGCCCACGGTCCTGTCCCTGGACGCCCCGGTGGTGGCGGTGTGCTGGCAGGACGCCTTGGCCCGCAGCGCGGGCGTCGCGCTGGGCGGGCCGGAGCGGATCGTCCTCGGGTCGTCGGTCTGGCTGGCCTACGCCGCCGACCGATGGATCGAGGGCTGGCGCCTGCCGGCGGAGCGGGTCCGCACCGAACGCCACCGCTTCGGCCAGCGCCGGCGCTGGCCGCTCTTCGCCGTCTGGGTGGCGGTGCTGCTTCTCGACGTGGCGCTGTCCTTCCGGGCCCTGACCGCCCGCGAGCTGCTCCGCGGTGCGGCGCTGCTGGCCGCGGTGAGCGCCTACCTGCTCTCCCACCAGCTGGTCCATCGCCGCCGCCGCTGGCGGCTGCCGAAGGAGGCCTGCACCGCCCTCCTCCTTGGGGCCGGCGCGGCCGTCTTTGTCGTCGGCCCGGGCGGCGTCCGCCCCGGTCCCCTGGGCGCCGCCGCCAGCCTCTTCGTCCTCCTGTGCTTCGCCAACTGCGTGCTCATCTCGATCTGGGAGGCTGAGGTCGACCGCAGCCACGGCGAGACATCCCTGGCGCAGCAGTTCAGGCGCACCGGCTCGCTCGCCCGCTCGCTGCCCTGGCTGATTGCCGGCGGGGCCGCCGCGGTGGCCGCCGCCAGCGCGGGGTCGCGACCAGCGGCCGCCTGCGCGGCGACGAGCGCGCTCCTCCTCGGCTGGGTCGACCGGGCGGAGCCCCGCCTCGGCTGGGCGCGCGCGCGCGTGCTCGCCGACGCCGCCCTCCTCACCCCCCTCTTCCTGCCCCTCTGGGGTGGGGGCGCATGAAGCCCCCCTCCCGGGGGTTCGACCGGCTGGCCCCGTGGTACCGGGCGGCCGAGTTCGCCGCCTTTGGCCGGGACCTGGAGCGGACCCGCTTCGAATACCTCGGGCGGCTGGCGGGCGCCCGCCGCATCCTGCTCCTGGGCGAGGGGGATGGGCGGTGCGCCGAACGGGTGGCGGCGCTCCATCCCCGCGCCTCCATCCTCGGCGTCGACTCGAGTCCCGGCATGGTCGCGCGGGCCACGCGGCGCCTGGCCGGGACCGCGGCCGCCCGCCGGGTCCGCTTCGCCTGCGCCGACGCCCTCACCTTCGATCCCGGGCCGGAGCGTTTCGACGCGGTGGCGACCCTCTTCTTCCTCGACTGCTTCCGTCCGGACCAGGTGGCCGCGCTGGCCGGGCGAATCGGCGGCGTCCTGACCGCGGACGCGACCTGGCTCTTTTCCGACTTTGTGCTCCCTCCCGCCGGCTGGCGTCGCCAGCGGGCCCGGGCCTGGCTCGCCCTCCTCTATGCCTTCTTCCGGTGGGAGACCGGTCTAGGAGTCCGGGAGCTGCCGCCCTCCGAGGATATCCTGGGCGGCCGGGGCTGGCGGCGCACCGCCTGCCGCGACCGCCAGGGCGGCCTCCTGCGCAGCGCCGTTTTCCGGAGGGAAACGGCGGCCGACTAGGACCGCCGGCGCTACTGCAGCTCCGGGGGCATCTGCATCACCCGGTTGGAGAGGGCGTCGAGGAGGGGGCCCGTGGCCTGGGGGTTGGTGCTGTCGCCGGCGGCGATCGTCGCTTCCGGGGTGAAGTTGCCAAGGAGGACGCAGTAGTCGCTGTTCACCATGATGCCGAGGAGCTCACCCTGCTTGCTGAAGACCAGGTCGCCCCGCGAGGTGGCAAAGTCGCCGAACAGGCGCTTGACCAGCCGATTGTCGACCCGGACGTAGCCCCGGTGGGCGTCGTCCAGCTTGAATCCCAGTTCGCCGTAACCCTTGCCGCTGCCGCTGATGAGGAGGGCCTCCGGGAAACGCAGCGGGTCCTTGGCCAGCGGATAGACCTTGGCCCCGAGGGCCGCGACCTGCTGGGCGTCGACGGGCACCACCACCACCCGGGGGTCGATCTGCAGGAACTCGATCTGGGAACCCGTCGACTTGTAATCCGGCGGCCGGGTGAAGTTGACGGAGACGTTGTGCCAGTCGGCGCCGATCTCGGTGAGCGTGAACGGGGTCTCCTCGACCTCGACCAGGGCGTAGACCTGCTGGCCATCGGTGGTGAACACCGTCTTGGGTTCCTTCTCCCGGGTGGTGTTGCCGAAGAGGCCCTTCTTGGTGGCGCTGAACGAGGTCTCCACCCGGTTGGCGAGGAAGTCGTTGAAGAGGACGTTGGCGGAGATCGGCGTGTTGTCGCGGATCTCCTTCGTGAGCTCGCCGGAGTTCTGGGCGAGGGCGCCGACGCCCTGCGCCAGCTGGGTCGTCTGCTGCTCGACCTTGACGCGCTCGGTCCGCTCCGTCTGGACCTGCCCCTCGAGCTCCGTGGCCCGGGCGGTCAGGTCCTGCTTCTCCTTCTCGCCCACCTGCACGGCGACCGAGAGGTTCTGGATCTGCTTTTGCGCGTCGGCCTGCTGCGCCTGGAGCGCCGTCAGGGCCTGCTTCTGGCGCTCGGCCTCGGCCTTCTTGTCCTCCAGCTCCCGCTGCAGCGCCGCGAGCTGGCTCCGCGACAGGGCGTTCTCCTGGGTCTCGGCCTGGAACTTCTGGTCCAGGTCCGCCTGCGACTTCTGGGTCTCGACCAGCTGGGTGGTCAGCCGCTGGCTGTCGGTCTGGAGCTGGTTGAGGCTCTTCTCGCGGGTGGCCAGGTTCGAGTCGGACGCGGCGAGCTTCTGCTCCAGGCTCTGGCGGGCGAGCTGCTCGTCCGACAGCGACTGGCGCATCGCCTCGACCAAGTCGTTGTCCTTCGAGACCGTGTTGGCCGAGATCTCGTTCACCGGCGGCTGGCGCGGGCGCGCCGGCTCCGACTTCTCCCACCGCGTGAGCGCGATGAGGTTGAGGAAGAGGAAGTCGACGATAAAGAGGAGGAGCGTTTTGTTCATACCGCGACCGGGGTGGCGACGGACCGCTGGCCCTCCAGGATCAGGTGGCGCTTGAAGGTGCGGACATGGCGGACCTTCACGATCGCGACGCAGATAATGCCGAAGAGGTTCGACGAGTAGGCGGCAAGGAGGTTCGGCTCGATCACCCCGACGACCTGGAGCACCAAGGCCGCGGCCGTGCCCATCATGCCGACGTAGAGCCCGCTGTCGAAGAGGTTCTCCTCGTTCTCCATCAGGCGGAGCTTGAGCAGCGGCGGGGCGTCCTGGACCTCGATCTCCCGGAGCTTGCGGAGGCAGGCCAAGTACACGCCGACCTGCAGGGCGGCGAAGATAGCGATAGAGACAAGGGTCGATGTTTCCATGGTGACGGGCTTTGAGTTTTGCGCAGTGGGGGGTGGGGGGGAGGCGGTGGACGCCAGCATTGGAATAGAGAGACGGACCCGATATTCGGAGGACGGTGCGGCCTTGAGCAGGAAGGGCTCGGTGGCGACGATGAGGAGCGCCGCCATCACGACCGCCAGGACGCCGGCGCGGGCGCCCTGGTAGTGGCCGGTGACCGAGCCGCCGGCGGGCGCCACGATCCAGAGGTCGAGCCCGCGCAGGAGGAGGAAGAGCCCGAGGAAATAGCCGGCATACTTGAGTCCGAGCATCAGCCGCGGGTGCTCGAGCACGAGGGCCGCAGCCGCGCTGATGGACGGACCCGGCGCCCGGTTCACCGGCACCGCCCGTTGCAGGAGCAGGTTGACCGCGCCCTGGCCGTCGGCGAGGGCCGTCCGCAGGTCCTCAGCCCCGGTCTTGCCGTACCGGATCAGGTAGCTGGCGACGCGGTCGGCGGAGTCGGAGAGCAGCGCGGCGGAGTAGATGTAGGGGAGCTGGTCCGGCGCGACCCGGCTGAGGTGGGCGTACTCGCCCACGGTCCGCACGCTCTCGGTCCGGCTCACCAGCTCGCAGAGCTGGGTCCAGTCGAGGCGGCGCCCGAGCGAGAGCAGGTCGAGGAAGAAGCCCTCCAGGTCGCCCAGGTCGTTCCGGCTGACCGCCGTCACGGCGAGGCCCCGGAGCTCGCGCTGCAGCGTCGGGGAGAGGTGCCCGCCCTGGTAGAGGAGGCCGGTGAGGAGGATGAGGGTGTCGAGCGGCTGGCCGCCGGGACGGTTGGCGGGCACGAACCGGCCGGTCCGGGCGACGTCGCGGGTCTTCAGGATCGCCTGCACGCCCGCCGACCCCGAATTCCCGAGGTAGGCGCGGACGGTGTCGCGGGCGTGCTCCGTGATGAGGAAGGTGATGATCGGCGTGCTGGCGTCGTGGCCGGTCTTCTGGCGGAGGTTGAAGAGCGGGTCCAGGGCCGGGTCCCAGCCGCCCCAGGCAACCAGCGCCGGCTGCCGCGTCGCAAAGTCGTCCAGCGCGCGCTGCAGCGCTTCGGTCCGCGGGTCGCCCACGCCCTTGGCGACCTCGAGCAGGAAGCGCGCGGGGCCGATCTTCTCGGAGTCGACGAGGTCGCGGCCGTAGGCGGCGACCGAGAGCGTGCCGGTGCCGGCGGAGCGCAGCAGGCCGCGGCTGACGGATTTCAGGCTGACCGGCAGGAGCCAGGCCAGCACGGCGACGACCACCCCGAGCAGCACCAAGGCGGGGGCGGCAGGGGGGGTACGGCGGGGATCAGCCGAGGTTCTCATGCGCGCTCAAAGTATTTATTTGCGGGTCCCACCGGGGGGTACCACGCTGGGTAGCCCTTTTACGACCGATGTCTCTGGAAATTGTTCACTACAACACTCCAGTTTTGCGCGAGAAAGGCGAGAAGGTAACGACGTTTGATGCTGATTTGTCGGCGTTTGCGGCAGCGATGGTCGAGGCGATGCACGAGGCCCATGGAATCGGGCTCGCCGCCCAGCAGGTGGGCCGGGCCCGCCAGATTTGCGTGATCGACCTGCGCGAAACCGAGGCGGATTTCTCGTGGAAACTGGACGGGGCCTCGCCGCCCCTGGAGCTCTTCATGCCCATGGTACTCGTGAACCCGAAGGTGATCGTGCCCAAGAAGCCGGAGACCGTCTCGTCGGAGGAGGGCTGCCTCTCGTTTCCCGAGATTCGCGGGGAGGTTGAGCGCGCCACCGCCCTCACAGTCAAGTTCCAGGACGCCGCCGGCCTCCCGCACGTCCTCGAGTGTGACGGCCTCTTTGCCCGGTGCGTGCAGCACGAGGTCGACCACTTGAACGGCATCCTCTTCATCGAGCGCATGACCAAGGCGGTGCGGGCCACGATCGACGAGGAAATCAAGGCGCTGGCGCGCCAGACCAAGGCCGCGAAGTCCGCCGCGCCGTCGTGAGCATCGCGACTCGGACGGGCGACGCGGGCACGACCGGACTGCTTCACGGCCAGCGGGTCCCCAAGGACCATCCGCAGATCGAGGCCGTCGGCGCCTTCGACGAGCTGAACGTGGAGGTGGGCGCCGCCCGGCTCGCTGCGGCCGACGCGCCGACCCGCGAGCTCCTGCGCGGGATCCAGGGCAGCCTGGTGGCCCTGATGGGCGAGCTGGCCTGCGCCGAGGAGGACGCCGAGCGCCACGCCCAGTCCCAGTTCGCGCGGCTGTCCGCGGGCGACTTGGCCCTCATCGACGCGCGAATTGCGGAACTGGAGGGGCGCGGGCTCAAGTTTGACGGCTGGGCGACACCCGGGGCCACGCCGTCGGCCCTGGCTTTCGACCGCGCCCGGGTGGCAGCGCGGCGGGCCGAGCGGCGCCTGACCGCCCTGCCGGCGGCCGGCCGACAGCTCCGTCCCCTGCTCCAGCAGTGGACCAACCGCCTCTCCGACCTCCTCTGGCTCCTGGCCCGCGCGGCGGAGGCGACCTAGGCTTTCCCCGGATTATTTTCCGGTTGGAATGAACCTTTTGGGGGCGGCGGCATTCCTCTCCCTAGGAAGCACCAGTGCCTGAACCCTCCCCAACTCTGGTCCAAGCCGCCCGCCGCCACGATAATAATGCCTGGAATGAACTCTTCCGCCGCTACCAACTGCCGCTCTTCTGCTACGCCCATGGCTTCACCCGGGACCGGGCGGCCGCCTTTGACATTGTGCAGGAAACCTTCGTCCGGGCCTTGGCCCACCTGGAAGGCCTCCGCGACGACGCCCGGTTCGGCAGCTGGCTGTTCGGCATCGCCCACCAGGGATGCATCCGGCACTTCCGGAAGACCCGCCGCCGCGACGAGCTGTTCGTGGAAGGGCCGTTGGCCGATGACCTCGCGGGCGACCCCGGGCCGGACCCCTGCGGCGCCCTGGTCACGGCCGAGCAGTCCGAGGCGCTGCTTGTGCTCGTCGCCACCCTCCCGCTCCCGCAGCGCTCGGCCCTCCTTATGCATGTCCTGGGGGACCTCAGCCTAGAGGAAATCGCCGAGGCCGCGGGAGCGCCCCTCGGCACCATCAAGTCCCGCCTGCACCAGGCGAAGCAGGCGCTCCGCCGCCTGATCGCGGAGTCCCCACCATGAAGAAAAAGCTGCGAGAATGGATGCTCGAGGGAAACGGCGACGCCCTCACGCGGCTGGACGCTTTGCGGGCGCGGGTCCTGTCACCCCGCCCTTCTGCCGCCGAGGTGCTCCGCGCGGTCTTTCGGCCGGCAGGCGCCTGGGTGGCGCTGGCCCTCGCCTGGCTCGCCCTGGCGATCACGGCCCACGTCGTGAACCGGGGAACGTCCGGCGCCCACGCGCCCGTGCCGAGCCTCACCGACGCGGACCTCACCCTCCTGCTTTCAAATGAATCTCCTGCCCCGCTGGATCATCATTCTTAGGCGCACCCTGCTCGGCGCGGCGATCGTCGCCACCGTGGTGGCCGCAGCCGTCGTCGAAGAGGACTTTCGCGGCGAACGCGCCTGGGAGCGCTTCAAAGCGCAACGCGCCGCAACTGGCCGGTCCCTGGACCCGGCCGACTACCGGGAGCCCGCGGTCCCGGAACGGGAAAATCTTTTCAAGGCGCCCGTCCTCGCGCGGTATTTCGAGCCGGACGGCAGCTGGGGTCGCGCCTGGAACGCCTTCAGCCAACGCTACGACCTTCCCTGGGAAACGTGGCCCACCTACGGCCAGTGGCAGACCGGCGAACCGACCGACTTTGAGGCCTACTACCGCCTGGTCCAGCACCTGCCCCCGGATGCCCCGGTACCGTCGAGTCCCCCGGCGGCGGAATTCGCCCTGCGGCGGCTCGACCCGATCAAGGCCGACCTCGACACGCTCGACGCGGCCGCTTTGGCGCGGCCCAGGACCGAGATCTTCGGAGTCGAATCGGACGGCGCCCTCGTCCCCAAGTCCATCGCGGCCCTGAAGGGCCTCGTCCAAGTGCTGAGCTGGCGGGCCTCGGCCGAACTCGCGCTGGACCGCCGTCAGGAAGCCTTTGCCGACACCTATGCCGCGCTGCGCCTCATCAACGGGGGCCTCCGCTACCCTACGATGGTCCATGACATGATCGCTTGCGCCATGGCGCCCCGGCCCGTCCAGCCGCTGTGGGAGGGATGCCAGCGGCACGTCTGGAGCCGGCCGCAGCTGGAGCAGCTCGAGGCCGCCGCCGTGGTGGTCCAATCCTACGGCGAGGTCGCAGCAGTGGTGGACCGGAACCAGGCCGGCTTGGCTGACTTTTTCGCGGATCCATCGTCCCGGCCGTTCTGGATGCCGCTCGGCTGGAGAAAGCTGAGCGAAATCGCCGGCCTGGATCTGGGAAACCTTGATCCGGCCCGGGCCGCCAACCCGGCCGACGCCATGGACGCCGCAACCCTCAGCAGCCTCGCCGTGTTTCCGGAAGGGCGCCGCCATTCTCTACCGGCGATCCTGTGGGGTGCGGGGAACAATTGGTTCTACCAGGGTCTGGTCACGACGCTCACCAGCGGCCAGACCGCGCTGCGCCTCGCGCATGCCGCCTGCGCCTTGGAACGCTTCCGGTTGGACCGGGGACACTATCCGGCAAACCTCACGGAGCTGGTGCCGACCTACCTCGACCGGGTGCCGGCCGACTTCATCGACGGCCGGCCCCTGCGATATTCGGTCGCAGCCGAGGACACCTTTCGGCTTTATTCGATCGGCCTCAATGGGATCGACGACGGGGGGGCGCTGCCCAGCCGCAAGGCCAAGTACGCCTGGAACGACAAGGACGCCGGCGGCGACTGGGCATGGCCCAGCCGGGCGGCGCCCTGACCCAGGCCGCGCCGCGCTTGAACTCGCGCCCTTTCCGGCCCAGGGTGCGACCATGCCCGTCGCCATCGTCGTCCTCGTGCTCGCCGCCCTCTGGCGGGTGTTCGTCCTCTACGTGCCCGTCCTGAGCAATTTCTCGCCGGTGATGGCGCTCGCCTTCTGCGCCGGCGCCTATGGCAGCAACCGCTGGCTCCGACTGGCCCCGTTCGCGGCCCTCGTCCTCTCCGACCTCTACATCGACCAGTATTACCTGACGGTCTTCCACTACCAGTGGAGCCTGGGCGGGGAACTCCTGCGCATGGCCTGCTACCTCGCCGCCCTCGGCTTCGGCGTGGCGATCTCCCACCGCCGCAACTGGGTCAACCTGGCCGGCGGCGCCCTGGCGGGAACCGTCCTGTTCTACCTGGCCTCGAACACGGCCTCGTGGATGGGCGATGTCGCCTACCGCCGCGACCTCGCCGGCTGGTGGCAGGCCCTGACCGTCGGGCACCCCGAGTATGAGCCCACGCTGTTCTTCCTCCGGAATTCCCTCGTCAGCGACGTGCTCTTCACCGCCGCCTTCGCGCTCGCGATGGAATACGCCGCGCTGCGGCGGGGCAACCCGAGTCTCCTCGGGCTAAAGCAGGTCCGCCGCTAGCTCGGCCAGCCGGGATCGCTCGCCCTTCGTCAGGGTGACGTGGGCCGCGATCGACTGGCCCTTCATCCGGTTGTGGCAGTAGACAAGGCCGTTGCTGCGCGAGTCGACGTAGGGGTTGTCGATCTGGGCCGGGTCGCCGATCAGGATGATCTTCGAGCCCTCGGAGATGCGCGTGATCACGGTCTTCACCTCGTGCGGGGTCAGCTGCTGGGCCTCGTCGAGGATGAAGAAGCGGCGGGCGATCGAGCGGCCGCGGATGAAGCACAGCGCCTCGATCTCGACCAGGCCGCTCTTCAGGAGCCGCTCGTAGGGCTTGACCGGGCCGGCCACCGGGTGGGCGCCGTGGCCGTTGGCGGCGGCCGAGGAGCCGCCCATGGCGGTCATGGCGTCCTCGCGCTTCCAGTGCTTCTTCTTCGAGACCTTCTTGGCCGCGAACTGCGGCTCCTTCGGCGGCTTGGAGGGGATCAGCACCTCGAGCGCGTCGTAATAGGGCTGCAGCCAGGGCTTCATCTTCTCGTCCAGCGTGCCGGGCAGGAAGCCGATGTCCTTGCCGAGCGCGATCACCGGGCGGGAGATGGAGACGCCGTCATAGCGGGAGTTCTCGTCCAGGGTCTGGTGCAGCGCGCAGGCGGTGGTGAGCAGCGTCTTGCCCGTGCCCGCCTTGCCGAAGCAGGTCAGCATGTGGATGCTGTCGTCGAGGAGCGCGTCCATCAGGAACTGCTGCTCGAGGTTGCGGGCCCGGATCGGGATCCCGCCGGGCGCCTTGACGTACTCGGGCATCTTCAGCCGCTGGACGGTGTCATCGCCGTAGAAGCGCGCCGGCATTGTCTTGCCCTCATCCGAGCGCAGGAGCACGTACTCGTTGAGGTAGAGGCTCTTGGCCACCTTCGGGTCGATCTCGAACCGGCCCTCGGAGCAGAAGCGCTGGAGCTCATAGATGGAGAGGGAGATCTCGCGGTAGCTCGCCTCCTCCACATCCTCCGGCACCTTGTCGTTCAGGTAGTCCTCGGACTCCAGGCCGACGGCGCGGGCCTTGAGCTGCACGTTCACGTCCTTGGTGACGAGGACCGTCGGGGGCGGGAATTGCTCCTGGACGAACAGGGCCGAGGCGATGATCCGGTTGTCCTGCTTGCTGAGGTCCGGCAGGACGGCGCGCAGGCGGTCCATGGCGGGGGAGCGGCGGCCCGGCTCGGCCAGGTAGGGATTGATGATCACCGAGAGCGTGCCGCCGTTCGGCAACTCGACGCCCTCGAGCATCGAGCGGGAGTCCGGCAGGAGCTCCTGCAGGATCCGGTGCACCCGGCGGGCGTTGCGGCCGCGCTCGGTCGACTGCTCGGTCTTGATGGCGTCCAGCTCCTCCAGGACCTCCACCGGGATGGCCAGGTTGTTCTCCTGGAATTTGAAAATCGATTGCGGGTCGTGGATCAGGACATTCGTGTCCAAAACGAACGTCTTTACCTTGGCCGTGACCCTAATCCGCGATTTGGAGACCGAAGCCTCGCGCAGGTTTTCCATCAGTTATTTGGGAATATCCTGTTAGTAAGTGAGCATCTTCCTTGCCACCTGTCCAACCAAGAATCGGGGTTTTGGGTTACATTAACACTCCTAAACGCCTCGCCTACGCAATTCTACGCCCGTTTCACGAGGGTCCGCCGCCCCCCGGCGGCGGCCGAGGCGTAGACCGCCGCGAGGATTTCCTGATGGTCGCGACCCATCGTTCCGGGGACCGGGCTTTCCCGGCCAACCAGGATGCAGGCGGCAAAGTCGTCCATCTGGAGGGCCTGCTGGGAGACCGGCGGGTAGTGCAGGCCGCCCCGCGGGGTGCTGGCCTGGAGCCCGCGGTAGGCGAAGGCCGGACCCATCTGGAACCAGCCGCGGTCGCCCTCGGCCCGGAAGTGGTCGCGGTTCTCCGTGTAGCTCGCCACCCCCTGGCAAGTGACGCCGCCGGGAAACTCCATCGTCCACTCGATCGCCTCCTCCACCTCGTTGAAGAGGGCCGGGTTGGTCTTGGGCAGTTCGTGGGCGACCACCGCGACCGGCAGAGCCCGGGCGGCGCGGCAGGCCGCCTGGATCACGTAGATCCCGATGTCCATCAGCGGGCCGCCGCCGGACAGGGACCTCTCGATCCGCCACGCCCGCGTCCGGAAAGTCCAGCTGAGCTCGCCCGAGAGCCGGGTCAGCGGGCCAAAGTCGTGCTCCCGCGCCAGCCGCTCGAGTTCCTGGTGGTATGGGTCGAATTGCAGCCGGTAGCCGATCGACAGCTTCACGCCGGCGCGGTCGCACGCCGCCAGCATGGCATCGCATTCCGCCACGGTGCTGGCCATCGGCTTCTCACAGATCACGTGCTTGCCGGCCGCCGCCGCCGCGACCACGTGTTCGGCGTGAAGTCCATTGGGGGTCGCGACATAGATGACATCGATGTCGGGGCGGCCCGCGATCTCGGCCACGGCGTCGTAGTTCCAGACGTTGCGCTCCGGGAAGCCGTACTGGCGGCTCCAGTCGGCGCCCTTCTCCCGGGCGCCCGTGACGACGCCCGCCAAGCGGCACAGGTTGGTCTGCTGCAAGGCGGGGCCCAGTTCCCCGCGGGAGTAGCGCCCGAGCCCTATGAGCGCCACGCCCAGCCTGCGTTCGCCGCCCTTGGTGGCCTCGGCCAGGTGGGCGGCCAGGACGGTGGCGGCGCCCGTCCCGGCATTGGGAGCACCGGGGGTCACGGCGCGGACAAACGGGCGGCGGGAAAGGGACAGGTCATGGGGCGGCTAGCATTCGCTCATGCGCCCGCCAATCAATTCGGCCGACCGGCCGGGGCAAGCCCCGACCCTACGCAGATTACGGAACCTCGTAGACCTCGATCAGCGCCACGCCGGTATCACCGCTGAGGCCGGCCACCTGCGCGGTGTACGGGCCCGGCGGCAGGGTGACGAGGAGGGCGGAGTCCAGGCTCGCCGCCGACCACGCGAAAGCCCCGACCGAACTCGCGGCGCTGGCGATCTGGGTGCTACCGCCCCAGCCGGCATTCTCGCCGAGCACCGTCTGGCCGGAGTACAACTGCAGCTGCGGGTCGGGCAGCGTGCCCGCGACCCCGAAGGCGGCCAGGGCCGGTCCCGACGCCCGGATGAGCACGGTTTCGGAGGTGGCGCCGCCGATCACGAAACCGGCGATCAGGATGTCGCCGCCCGTCCCGACCTGGACCCGGGCGGATATGTTCACGATGCGCGGGGTCGACGGGGTGTAGCCGCCCGCCGGCGTGTCGTCATAAATCTCGGCCAGCGCGACGCCCGAGTCGCCGGATTCGCCGGAGACCTGAGCCGTGTAGGCACCCTGGTATCGCGAGGACACCAACGCCGCGTCATGGCTGGCCGGCACCGTCCAGGCGAAGGCGCCCACCTGGGCGGCGGCGGTCGAGATGGCGGCGCCCCCCATCCAACTGGTATTCGACTGGAGCAGCGTGCTGCCGGTGTAAATCTGCAGCTGCGGGTCGGGCAGGGTCCCGGTCACCCCGAAGCCCGCCAGGGCCGGTCCCGACGCGCGAAGCAGAAGCGACTCCGGCCCCGAGGTGCCCGCGCCCCCGATGGCAAATCCCGCGATCAGGATGTTGGCCCCCGTACCGACCGGGGCACGGCACGAGATGTTGACGAGCCGCCCCCGGTCGGGGCTTGCGCTCACCGTGAGCACCACCGAGTTGCTCTGGACGGATGACGAGCCGTTGCTGGCGACGCAGTAATAGGTCCCCGCGTTGACCTGCGTGGCGCCGCGGATCACCAGCGAGGATCCCGTCGCCTGGATCGGCAGGCTGTTAAAGTACCACTGGTAGGTGGGATTGGGGCTGCTGGTAACGAGGAACGTGAGGACGGCGGTCGTGCCACTGGCCGCGGTTTCGGAGACAGGTTGAGTAACGATCACGAGCGGGGTGACCGGCGGGGGGTTGGCGAGCACGTTCGCAAGCGTGAGCGTGCCATACCCGCTCGACAGGTAGGTATTTGGCAGCGTCGCCCCGTCGGACAGGAGGTAGGTGTAATAGGCCAAGCGGAGACCGTAGGTTTCGCCGGCGGTCATCGTGCCGGCGGGGATCGTGTAGGACGAAGGTACCGCGTCGCCGTCGGCGCGGAACCAAGACTGATCGAGAACGACCGCACCCGTGGACGAGAAGAGCTTGATCTCGATCGAAGCATCGACTCCGGCCGTCGCGTAGGTCGCAAAGGCGGTGAACTGGACGGTATTGTCCTTCGTCGGGTCGAGGAGCATGTTGCCGCCGGCGTCCCAATAGGCGTTTTGGAAGAGCGGAGCGGCCGGGTAGAGGTCACCGGTCAGAGGAAAGTCGAGCGCCGAGCCGACCGTGGGAGTGATCACGTAGGTTCCATCAGGGTACGCCGAATCCATTGTGGCCTGGGCAAAGTAATCCTGGAGGATCTGGTAAACGGAGGAGGCGCTATTGAGGGAAGCCGCCGTGGGCGTGCCGCCCGGCGGCGTGACGGTGACGGCGGTGGAGCTGTCGACTTCAAATTGGTAGGCCTGGGTGGTCGACGGGGCCAAGGTGATCGGGCCGGTCTGCGTCGAGTTTTGGAATTTCCCCATCTCGATTTCGTCCTCGCACCGCACCGCGGAGGGAAGAGCGAGCAGCAGCAGCAGGACCAGCCACCGGGAGAAGCGCAGGGACCAAGAATTCATGAAGCGGGAGCGAGTGGTCCATGACGGCCCCCGGCGGCGCCGACAAGCACTCATTCTACGCAATTCTGAGGGCGGCCTCCCGCCCCCACCCTCACGGCACCTCGTAGATCTCGATCAGGGCGACGCCGACGTCGCCCGTCGCCCCCGAAACCTCGGCGGTGTACGCGCCGGGCGGCAGGGTCGCCAGCACGGCGGAGTCCAGGCCGCCGGCCTTCCAGGCAAAGGCCCCGACCGAGGCCGCCGCACTCGCGATCTGCGGGTTGGAGGCCCAGCCCACGTTCTGGGCCAGGACCGCGCTCGTCGCAGAGAGAAGCTGCAGCTGCGGGTCCGCGAGCACCCCGCTGACTCCGAAAACGCTGAGCGCGGGCCCCGACGCCCGGATGAGCACCGTCCGCGCGGTCGATCCGCTGAGCACAAATCCGGCGATCGCGATGTAGTCGCCAGTGCCGACAACCACCCGGGCGGAGAGGTTCACGATCCGCGGCGAAGCCTGCGTGTAGGCGCCCGCGGGGGTGGCGTCGTAGACTTCGGCCAGCGCCACGCCCGTGTCGCCGCTCTCGCCGGACACCTGGGCGGTGTACGAACCGCCAGCCAAAGCTTCGACGAGCGCGGTGTCGTGGGTGCTCGCGCTGGAGAACGGGAAGGCGCCGACCAACGCGTCGGCCGCCTCGACCGCCGCGGCATTCGTGCCCCAGCCATCGTTGGTCGCGAGCACCGACGCACCCTGGAACAGCTGCAGCGCCGGATCCGGCAGCGTGCCGGCGACGCCGTAGCTCGCCAGCGCGGGTCCGGAGCCGCGGACCAGGACCGGCAGGCTGCCGGCCGTGCCGGCGCCCCCGACCGCGAAGCCGGCGATCAGGATGTCCTGCCCGGTGCCGACCTGGGCGCGGCAGGAGATGTTGACGAGACGCCCGGGCAGTCCGGCCGAGCTGAGTGCCAGGCTCGCCGGCAGGCTTTGGACCGTGCCAAGGGTGTTCGTGGCCGTGCAGGTGTAGCTGCCGACGGCGGCGGCGGCCGCGTCGGGGATGACCAAGCTGGACTGGGTGGCGCCCGCGATCGGCAGGCCGTTGAGCGACCATTGGAAGCTGGCCGAGGTGGGGCTCGTCACTCCGAGGGAGAACACCGTGGTGGAACCGGGGGCGACCGTCACCGAGCGGGGCTGCGTCGTGATCGTGGGGGCGGCGGTGGCCGGCGCCTCCGCGAGGATGGTGAACGTCGTCGAGCTGCCGTAGCTGGCGAGGAGGCCCTCGCCGCCGCTCGTCTGCTGAACCACCACGTTGGTGCCGAAGGAGATCTCGCCGGTATACGTGACGCCCGGCGTCAGCACGCTGGCGAGGATGGGGAAGCTGGTGATCGGGATCGGAATGCTCGTGCTCTGGAAGAAACCGTCGACTACCTCGGCGCCCGCGGGACTGAGGATGGAGAACTCGACCTGGCTGCCCAGTCCCGCCGTCAGGTAGTTCGGAAAGCTGCTGAGGTTGAAGGTGTAGGGCTGCGTCGGGTCGATGAGGAGCACCCCGCCGGCCGACCAGGTTCCGTTGGTGAGCTGCGGCACCGGCGGATACAGGTCGCCGGAGAGCGTGACGTCGACGGGGGCGCCGCCGGACGGCACGATCTCATAGATGCCATCGGGGAAGGCGGCGGTCATCAGGGCCTTGGTCGCGAAGTATTGGTTCACCTCGTAGTCATCGTCCGCCGCGACCGGGTCGAAGGACGAGGCCCCGCCGGTGGGAGCGATCAGCGCCCCGGGCGACGAGCAGACCGCGCTGAACTCAAAGGCCCCGGCGGGGTTGGGCACCACGGAGCTGGCGGAAGTCTGCACCGACAGGCTCTGCTCGCCCACCCCGTACTCGGAGCCGGCCTGGGCCCGGAGGCCGGCGGACGGAAGGACCAGGGCACCGAGGAGAAGGCAGAGGGGCTTCAAGGGGACGGGGTTCGCTGAATCCAACCGGCCGCGGGCGGCTGCACAAGCGCGATCCGGCGCCCCCTCGGACTTCCGGCCGGTCCCGATGTTCCGCGGCGCGGCTCGCTACACCACCGGGCGGACCGGGGACGCCACCGCCGAGGTGTCGAGCCGGGCGAGCTCCCCCACGATGCCGGCGACCACCGCCGGGTCGGCGGGCAGGAGCGAATGCAGCGGGCACCACACCACCCGATCGCGAATCCCCGCCAGCCGCGACTGGCGCGAGGGCCACACGGTCAGATCCAGCGGGCTGCGGAAGCTGGCGAGGGCGAGGTTTTCGAGGCCGCCGCGGGCCGCAAGCGCGCGGAGGAAGGCGCTGCCCGGACGCATCTGCCGCGTGGCCGCCCCGGGATAGAGCCAGGCCGTCGGCGTTCCACCGAAGGGGGCCGCAATCGCAAAATACGCCCGGACTCCGGGGTGGCGGTCGGGTTCGCCGAGGTAGTAGCGGACCACCAGGGCGCCCATGCTGAAGCCGACCAGGGCGAGCGGCTCGTCGGCCGGCACCTCGGCCGCCAGATAGGCCCGCAGTTTGCCGGCCAGGTCCGGGATGCCCCGGCGCCCGTCGCGGGGGCGCAGGGTGGGCGCCCAGGCCCGGTGGCCCGCCGCCCCGAGCCGCGCCGCCATCGTCCGAAAGAGCCGCCCGGTGTCCAGGAAGCCGTGGACTAGGACCACGTTCAAGCGGCGCCCCCCGGCTGGATCAGGTCCCACTTGTTGCCGTACAGGTCCTCAAAGACGGCGACCGTGCCGTAGGGCTCGCGCCGCGGCTCCTCGTGGAACCGGACCCCGCGCGCCCGGAAGGCGGCATGGTCGCGGGCGAAGTCGTCGGTGTGGAGGAAGAGGAACACGCGCCCGCCGGCCTGGCGCCCGACCGCGGCGCGCTCGGCCTCGTTCTTCGCGCGGGCGAGGAGGAGCCGCGCCCCGGGGCCGCCCGGCGGGGCCAGGACGACCCAGCGCCGGCCGCCGCCCTGCGGCGTGTCCGCGGCGACCGCGAAGCCGAGTTTCCCCGCGTAGAAGGCGATCGCCTCGTCGTAATCGGCGACCAGGAGGGCGACGGCCCCGATCGCCTGGGTCACGGCCCGGCCCCCCGGCCGTTCGCCAGCGCCTCCAGGGCGGTCACGGTCACCCAGTTGCGGGTCGTGGCCGGGACCCCGAGGGCCCGCCGCAGGAACTGGGTGTGGATCTTGGTCTCTCCGTATCCATTGGGGCAGTACATATAGACGATGTCGCCGACCAGGACCGCCTCCTCGCCCGGCTGGAGCGGCAGGTCGATGCCCCGGAGCGAGGGCCGCCGGGCGCCGATCAGGAAGGTGGCATGGAGGTGCCGCGGGTCGCGTCCCGGCTGGGGCAGCGGGTTGCGCTTCACCGCGACGGTCAGCTGCCGGGCGGAGCGCACGGCGACGTCCACGTCGAAGCCCAGGTCGGCGCGGAGGCGGGCCCGGATCGCCGCCTCCTGGGCCGGGCCCTCCGCCGGCGCCGTGAAGAGCACGTTGCCGCTCTGCAGGTAGGTGTGGGCGCCGGCGAAGCCCAGCGCGGCGAAGAGCGCCCGCAGGCGGTCCATCTTGATGATCTTGCTGCCGCCGACATTGACCCCGCGGAGCATCGCAACCTGGGTGGGCATGATGCGAGGTTTGTAGGGGCTCGCCGGGGCCGGGGGAAGGGGGAAGTGGGCCCGCCGTGCGCCGCGGCGGCTATGACACGAATCCCGGGCCCCGGGCTTGTCAAAACCGCCCCAATAATGCAGTTTAACCCTCCGACTTTAATGAAACCCGCCTCCGCTCAGGCCGCAGCCACCACCGCATCCGGCGGCCGGAGCTGCTGCTCCCTCGCCTAGCCGATGCCGACTGCGGACACTCTTTCTCCCGCGGACCCGGCCGCGGCGGCCCGGAGGCTATCCGGGGCTTCCCCGGCCGAACGGGTGGCCTGGGCCCTGGCGGAATTCGGCAGCTCGGTCGTCCTGAGCACCAGCTTCGGGGCCCAATCGGCCGTGATGCTCCACCTGGTGACCCAGGCGGCGCCCCGGATCCCGGTCATCTTCATCGACACCGGCTACCTCTTCCCCGAGACCTACCGCTTCGCCGACGAGCTGACCCAGCGCCTCCAGCTCAACCTCAAGGTTTACCGCGCGGAACTGTCCCCGGCCTGGCTGGAGGCCCGGCACGGCAAGCTCTGGGAGCGGGGGGCGGAGGGGCTCGCCGCCTACAACCAGCTGGCCAAGGTCGAGCCGATGCAGCGGGCCCTGGCCGGGCTCGGCGCCCGCGCCTGGCTCGCCGGCCTGCGCCGGGTCCAGGCCAGCACCCGCGAGCAGCTCCCGGTGGTGAGCGTCCAGGACGGCCGGACCAAGATCCTCCCGATCGTCGAGTGGACCGACCGCGACGTGCACCGCTACCTGCAGGCGCACGGCCTGCCCTACCACCCGCTCTGGGAGCAGGGCTACGTCTCGATCGGGGACGTCCAGACCTCCCGGCCCCTGACCGCCGACCTGACGCCGGAGGAGACGCGCTTTTTCGGCATCAAGCGCGAGTGCGGCATCCACGACACCGGCGCCCACATTTGACCCGACGAACGCGATGACCCACCTCGACGAGCTCGAATCCCAGAGCATCTACCTCCTGCGCGAGGCCTTCCACGGCTTCGAGCGGCCGGCCATGCTCTGGTCGATGGGCAAGGACTCCAACGTATTGCTTTGGCTGGCGAAGAAGGCCTTCTGCGGACACATGCCCTTTCCGGTGGTCCACATCGACACCACCTACGAGTTCCCGGAGATGATGGAGTTCCGCAGCTGGGCCCAGCAGCACTACGGGTTCGACCTGAAGGTCTGGACGAACTTCGAGGCTCGGGAGCGGGGCATTGGCTACGAGACCACCGACCCGGTCACGGTCACCCACGAGCTGAAGACGGTGGCCCTCCAGCAGTGCCTGGCCGCCTACAACTTCGACGCCCTGATCACCGGGATCCGCCGCGACGAGGACTCGACCCGGGCCAAGGAGCGCTACTTCTCGCCCCGCAACGCCGAGTTCGAGTGGGACTACAAGGACCAGCCGCCGGAGTTCTGGAACCACTTCACGACCGACTCGGGGCCGGGCGAGCACGTGCGCGTGCAGCCGCTCCTCGACTGGACCGAGATCGACATCTGGCGCTACTGCGACCGGGAGAAGGTCCCGCTGCCCGGGATGTACTTCTCGCGCAACGGCGAGCGGTACCGCTCCCTCGGCTGCATGCCGATCTCCAAGCCGGTGAAGAGCGACGCCAAGACGATCGACGACATCATCGAGGAGCTGAAGGTCACGCGCGTCTCCGAGCGGGCCGGCCGCGCCCAGGACCACCACGAGCGCAATGCGATGCAGAAGCTGAGGGCGAAGGGCTTCATGTGAATCCGGCGATGACCGCCCTTTCCGCACCCGTGCTGCCCGCGCCCGCGGTCCCCGCCGACCTGCCGCCCGCGGCGGATGCCGCCCCGCTGGACCACCTCCAGCTTGTCGTCGTCGGCCACGTCGACCACGGCAAGTCCACGCTCATCGGCCGCCTGCTCTTCGACACCCACTCCGTGCCGGACGGCAAGGCCGAGCGGATCGAGGCCGCCTGCAAGGCGGAGGGGATGGAGTTCGAGTACGCCTTCCTGCTCGACGCCCTGCTCGAGGAGCAGGCGCAGAACATCACGATGGACACGACGCGCGTGCCCTTCCGCACCGCCCGGCGCCCCTTCACGATCATCGACGCCCCCGGCCACAAGGAATTCCTGAAGAACATGATCACCGGCGCCGCCAGCGCCGAGGCGGCGATCCTGCTCGTGGACGCGCAGGAGGGCCTGCGCGAGCAGACCCGCCGGCACTGCTACCTGCTGTCCCTCCTCGGCCTGCGCCAGATCGTGGTCGCGGTGAACAAGATGGATCTGGTCGACTACCGACCGGCGGTCTACGAGGCCATCCGCGCCGAGCTGGGCGCCTTCCTCGCCAAGCTGGGCGTGGAGCCGGCCCATTTCGTGCCCATCGCCGCCAAGTATGGCGAGGGCCTCCTGCGCCCGAGCGAGAAGATGGCCTGGTACCGGGGCCCGACGCTGATCGAGGCCCTGGAGAAGTTCCGCGGGCGCCCCTCCGCCGAGGGCGGGCCGCTCCGGCTTTCCGTCCAGGACGTCTACCGCTTCGACGCCCGCCGCATCATCGCCGGCCTGGTCGAGTCCGGCCGCGTCGCGGTCGGGGACCCGATCGAGTTCGTGCCCGGCGGCAAGCGCAGCCGCGTTAAGTCGATCGAGACCTGGCCGGCGCCGAACCCGCCGGCCCAGGGTCCCGTCGGCTCCGGCCGCGAGGTCGCCATCACCCTAGAGGATGAACTCTTCGTCGAGCGCGGCCAGATCGGCGCCCCGGCGGACGACAAGCCGACCGAGGCCCGCACCTTCACCGCCCGGGTGTTCTGGATCCACGACACCCCGCTGCGCGCCGGCGAGCTCCTGCCGCTCAAGCTCGGGACCCAGCAAGCCGAGGCGCGCGTGGTCGGCATCCAGCGGACGTTGGACGCCGTGACGCTGGAGAGCGGCGCCGGCTCGACCGGCGAGGTCAAGGTCCACGAGGTGGCGGAGATCCGCCTGCGGGTGCGGCGGCCGATCGCCTTCGACGTGGGCGGCAAGATCCCCGCCCTCGGCCGCTTCGTCCTCATGCGCGGCCGCCGCATCGGCGGCGGCGGCGTCATTGATTCCGCGGTCGAGGAGGCCTCCGAGTCCAAGGGCGCAAGCCCGCTCAGCCGCGCGGCCATCCTCGGGCACCGCGGCTGCATCGTCTGGATGACCGGGCTCTCCGGCGCCGGCAAGTCCACCCTCGCCCAGGCCCTGGAGCAGCGCCTGCTGCGATCCGGCATCCTCTGCGCCATCCTGGACGGCGACGTCCTGCGCACGGGCCTCAGCCGCAACCTCGGCTTCACCGCCGACGACCGCAGCGAGAACCTGCGCCGCGCGGCCGAACTCGCGATCCACCTGGCGGACGCCGGGGTGGTCGTGATCGCCGCGCTCATCTCGCCCTTCCGCTCCGACCGGGCGCTGGCCGCCGAGCGCGCCAAGGAGCGCGGCGTCCCGTTCGCCGAGGTCTTCGTCAACGCGCCGCTGGCGGAGTGCGAGCGCCGCGACCCCAAGCAGCTCTACCAGAAGGCCCGGGCGGGCAAGATCCCGCAGTTCACGGGGATCGACTCGCCCTACGAGGCGCCGCTCGCCCCCGACCTCGAGCTGCGCACCGACAAGCTCACC
>Ga0302314_10001258_pt1 | contig 47363 bp, 40 predicted proteins | sample III_Palsa_N2_3_FD_200533 | JGI IMG/M metagenome (GOLD analysis project Ga0302314, IMG submission 200533) | Peat permafrost microbial communities from Stordalen Mire near Abisko, Sweden - III_Palsa_N2_3 | ecosystem: Environmental > Terrestrial > Soil > Palsa > Peat permafrost | place: Sweden...
CCTAGCTCTTGATGAAGATCCCCTTCAGGTTCATCTCGAGCTGCTGCGGGTTGGGCGAGAAACGGATGCCGTCGGCCTTGCTGATCCGGCCGCCCTTGATCAGGCGGTAGAGGTCCTTGTTGAAGGAATAGCTGGCACCGTCGAGGCCGCCCTCGAGGAGGGTGTGGATCTTGTCGAACTGGCCCTCGAGGATCAGGTTCCGGATCGTGGCGTCGGTGTTCAGGATCTCGTTGGCCGGGACGCGGCCGCCGCCCTCGAGCGCCGGGATGAACTTCTGGCAGATGAAGCCGCGGATCGAGCCGGCGATCTGGCGCCGGGCCTGCGCCATCTGGTCGGGCGGGAAGAACTCGAAGAGGCGGGTCAGCGACTGCGCCACGGTGGCCGCGTGCATGGTCGAGAAGACCAGGTGCCCGGTCTCGGCCGCGGAGATCGCGGTCTCGAAGGTCTCGCGGTCGCGCATCTCGCCGATCAGAATGATGTCGGGGTTCTGGCGCAGCACCGACTTGATCGCCAGCTCGAAGGTCGGCACGTCCAGGCCGATCTCGCGCTGCTGGAACACCGACTTGTCATCCTGGAAGGTGTACTCGATCGGGTCCTCGATCGTGACGATGTGCTTGTCCATGTTCTGGTTGATCCAGTTGAGCATGGCGGCCATGGTGGAGCTCTTGCCGGAGCCGGTGGCCCCGCAGACCAGCAGGATGCCGTCCTTGGCGTTGGCGAGCTTGAGGAGCGGATCCTGCTGCAGCTGCAGGTCCTCGAAGTTGGGCACGCGGCTCTTGATGTGCCGGAAGACCAGGCTCACCAGGCCGCGCTGGTGGAACGCGTTCACGCGGAAGCGGCCGATCCCCTCGCAGGCGTAGGCAAAGTCGATCTGGCCCAGCTCATCCCAGCGCTTGCGGAAGATCTCCGGCACGTGCTCGTCGACGAACGCCTGCGCCTCGGGGCTCGAGATCGGGTCCATGTCGACCGGTTTCAGCCGGTTGGAAATGCGGACGAAACCGGGCTTGTTCGCCTTGATGACGATGTCGCTGGCACCGCTGTCGACGGCCAGCTTGAGCAAGTCGTTGAAGATCTCGGTGTGGGGAGTAACGGCGTTCATGGACAGAATAGCGTTGCCGTGGATTTGTAGCTTGGCCTGCCGCGGGCGGCAAGGCATCTTTGCCTTGGTCCCCCTATGAAGCCACGCCTCCTCACCGGCGCGATCACCGCGCTGGCCACCCCCTTTAGCGGCCCCGAAGTATCCTTTGCGGACCTGAAGCGGCTGATCGAGCACCAGATCAAGGGCGGCGTCGACGGGATCGTCCCGGTGGGCACGACCGGGGAGTCCCCCACCCTGACCTCCGAGGAGCACATGGATGTCATCCGCGCGGCGGTCGAGATCACCCGCGGCCGCGTCCCGGTGATCGCCGGCACCGGCTCCAACTCGACCGCCGAAGCGCTGGAGTACACCCGGCTCGCCGCCGAGGCCGGGGCCGACGCGGTTCTCCTGGTCACCCCCTACTACAACAAGCCGAGCCAGGAGGGCCTCTTCCGCCACTATGCCGTGCTGGCCGAGGCCACCAACCTGCCGATCGTCCTCTACTCGATCCCCTCGCGCTGCGGGATCGAGATCGGCGTTCCGCTCCTCGAGCGGCTCCGCGGCCGCTACCCGCATGTCCGCTGGATCAAGGAGGCCGGGGGCACGGTCGACCGGGTCGACCAGATCAAGGCCGCGCTCGGGGCCGACATGACCGTCCTCTCCGGCGACGACTCCCTCACCCTGGCCTTCATGGCCAGCGGCGCCGAGGGCGTGATCAGCGTCGCCTCCAACCTCCTGCCGAAGGACATTGCGCGGATGGTGCACCTGGCGCAGCGCAACGACTTTGCCGCGGCGAGCAAGATCCACCGCCGCCTCTACCCCCTCTTCAAGGCGCTGTTCGTCGAGCCGAACCCGGTGCCGCTCAAGGCGGCGCTGGCCGCGGCCAAGGTGATCAGCAGCGAGGAGGTCCGGCTGCCGCTCTGCCCGATGGGGCCGGCCAGCCGCGCGGTCCTCGCCAAGGCGCTGGCCGCCGTCCGCTAGCCCCCCATGGCGCTGAAGATCCTCCTGAACGGGTGCCGGGGCCGGATGGGCGCCGCCGTCGCTGCCGCCGCGCCCGCGGCCGGGGTCACCCTCGCCGCGGCCCTCGACCAGGGCGACGACCTCGCCGCCGCGCTGGCCGGGGCCGACGTCGTCGTCGACTTCAGCTCGGCGCAGGCCACCCGCGGACTGCTCGCGGCCGCCACCGCGGCCCGGAAGCCGGTGGTGATCGGCACGACCGGGCACGGGGCGGAGGAGCAGGCGGCGCTGCGGACCCTCGCCGCCGCGATTCCCTGCGTCTGGGCCGGGAACTTCTCCGTCGGGGTCAACCTGCTCTTCGCCCTCACCCGCCTCACCAGCCGGACCCTCGGCGAGGGCTACGACACCGAGGTGGTCGAGATGCACCACCGGCAGAAGAAGGACGCCCCGAGCGGCACGGCGATCCGACTGCTGGAGATCATCCTCGAGGAGCGGCGGCTCGGCCGCGAGGCGCTGCGCCACGGCCGCGTGGGGCTGGTCGGGGCGCGCCCCGCCGGGGAGGTCGGCGTCCACGCGCTGCGCGGGGGCGACGTGATCGGCGACCACACCGTCCACTTTGCCGGCGCGGGCGAGCGCCTGGAGCTGGTCCATCGCGCGAGCGACCGGGCGGTCTTCGCCCAGGGCGCGCTCCGCGCCGCCCAGTGGATCGTGGGCCGCCCGCCGGGCGTCTACGACATGCAGGACGTCCTCGGGCTCACCTGACGCCGTGATCACGTCGATCGAGGGCACCCTGACCGAGACCGGGCTGGTCCGCGCCGTGGTCGAGGTCGGCGGCTTCGGCTACGAGGTGAACGTGCCGGTGACGACGGCGGAGCGCCTGCCGCCAACCGGCAGCAAGGTCCGGCTGCACACCCTCGTCATCTACCGGGAGGACGCCCAGACGCTCTACGGCTTCGCCGCCGCCGAGGACCGGGACTTCTTCCGGCTGATGATCGAGCAGGTCTCGGGCGTCGGCCCGAAGATGGCGCTCTCGATCCTGAGCCGGCTCTCGCTGCCGCTCCTCTTGGGCGCGATCCGCGCCGGCGACATCGCCACCCTGTCCAAGTGTCCTGGCATCGGCAAGAAGACCGCCGAGCGCCTCGTGGTGGAGCTGAAGGGCCGGGTGGGCGGCTCTCCCGGCGCGGTGGGCGCGGTCCTGGCGGCTGGCGCCGCCGTGGCGGCTAGCCCGCACGCCGACGCGGTCGCGGCGTTGGTCGCCCTCGGCTACAAGGTTGGCGATGCCGACGAGGCGATCCGCCGGGCCGGGCTCGCGCTCGGCGGCCACCCCTCCACCGAGGCGCTGATCAAGAAGGCGCTGGCCTAGCGCTGGAACCGGAACGCCGTCATCTCCGCCGGTTCCGCCGGGGCGGCCGTGCTGGGCGCGTCGGTCAGGGCGGCCGCCTTCGGGTCGCTCTTGGGATTGAGGAGGTCCGGGGTCGCAGCGGTGAAGACCGGCGGCATGTGGATGTCTCCGATCCAGTTGAGGTCGGCGATCGAGCCCGCATGGTCGGACGCGAAGAGGGGACGAGCGGCGCCGGCGTCGGCGTCGGGGAGACGCAGGACGACGACCGGCTTCATGGCCGCCGGCTCCGCCGCGGCCACCGGCGCGGCGGCAATCGCGGCGGCCGGCCCCGCCTGCAGGACCGCAGTCTGGTCGGCGCGGTAGAGCTTGAAGCCGACGATGGCGACCGCGAAGGCGGCGGCGGCCGCGAGGCCGGCCGCGACCGGGCCGAGGGCCCGCGAGCGCGCGCCGGGAAAAGCGAGGACCGGGGCGGCCCGCCGGGCCAGGGACTTCTCCACCAGTTCGCCCGAAAGCATCGTGCAGGCCTTCTGCATCCGGCAGTACTGGTCGTAGATGTCGCGCCGCTTGGGATGCTTCAGCACCTCACTCTCGAGGCGCAGCGCGTCCTCGGGGCTGATCTCGCGGTCGACGTACAGGTTGAGGAGGGAGATGAATTCGGGGTCGTTCATTTGAAGTCCTCGCCGAGCTTCGCGCGCAGGCTTTCCCGCGCCCGGGCAATCCGGCTTTTGACCGTCCCAACGGAGATGCCGAGGATGCCGGCGATCTCCTCATAGGACTGGTTCTTGACGTTGCGCAAGATCAGGATCTCGCGGTGTTTGGCGCCGAGGCGCTCCATGCCGGTGCCGATGCGCGCCACGAATTCACGGCTGACCGTGATGTCGTCGGGCGTCTCGACCTCGGCCGGGATAATCTCGGCGAGGGTGGTGTCGTTGTCGGGCCCCATCGGGGCATCGAAAGAGACGGACTTGTCGCGCTTGCGGCGCCACCAGTACCAGTAGCGGTTGCGGGCCAGGTTGGTCGCGATCTGATACAGCCAGGTGGAGAACGCGGATTCGCCGCGAAAATTGGCGAGACCCCGATGGGCGCGGATAAAAGCATCCTGGGTAACTTCTTCCGCATCCTGGGAGTTGCGGAGCAGCTGGTTGACCATGGAGAAAATCCGGTCCCAGTAACGGGACACCATCTCGTCAAAGGCGGCGGCATCGCCACTCTTGAATCGGTCTACAAGTACCCGGTCCATGGCCACTTCGTGAGCTTTGGTCGACATTCGGTCTTCCGTGCTCTGACGGGCAAATTTTTGAATTGTTCCCAAAGCTTTCGGCGGGGGTTCCGATTGAAACAAATCGGCTCGACCCTCAGGGTCAACGCCTTCGACCATTTCGCTGGAGGAATCCACCATAGGGTGACACCCACTTTTTGGATGGGTTCACTTCTCTTTCCATGGTACACACTTGTATCCATGGCAGTTCATTTGCGTTGCGACCGAGCCGCCATGGCCTTTTAGAGGGGCACCGCCCATGTTCCCCAGCATCGATTTCGACCGCACAGCGCCCGTGTCCGAATATGTCCGGGCCCGGTACCGGTCCCTCTTTCCTGGGGAGGACGACGGGTGGCTCCAGCGGGTCTTCGACGACGTGGACGCGATGTTCAGCGGGCGCTCGCCGGACTACAGCCCGATCGACCTGAAATACCACAACCTGCGCCACAGCCTGATGGCGACCGTCTGCATGGCCCAGATCCTCGAGGGCCACCAACTCGCCGGGGCCGCGCCGCGGATCGGCCGCCGCGACTTCGAGCTGGCGATCGCGAGCGTGCTGCTGCACGACTCCGGCTATCTGAAGCTGAAGAGCGATCGCCGCGGCACCGGCGCGAAGTACACCTACTGCCACATCCTGCGCAGCTGTGCCTTTGCCGCCGCTTACCTGCCGGCGGTGGGCGCCAACGCCGACGAGGTCGAGAACGTGGTCACCGCCATCAATTGCACCGGCCCCGGCTCCGAGATCGCCCGGCTGCGCTTCCGCGACGACGTCGGCCGGCTGATTGGCTGCGCCCTCGCCACCGCCGATTACCTGGGCCAGCTCTCCGACCCGGATTACCCGAAGAAGCTGGTCCACCTCTACGCGGAGTTCGAGGAATCCGACGACTTTGCCCACGTTCCGCAGGAGCGCCGCAGCTTCCACTCCGCCGCGGACCTGGAGGCCCGGACGCCGGAGTTCTGGCGGCAATTCGTCCGCCCCAAGCTCGACTCGGAGTTCCAGGGCACCTACCGGATGCTCGAGCGTCCGATCGGCTCCGGCCGGAACGGCTACCTCGACGCCGTCGAGGCTAATTTCGTCACCATCAACCGTCACGTCGCGGCCACCAGTCAAACCGCACCGTAACGGGTTTCCTGGGTCCATTTGGTCTTGCGACGCCCGGCGGAACTTCGGTACAAACTACCTCCAAGCACGCGCTTAAGGAGCCTGGTCGCCGGGGTGGAGGCATGCCCCCCGCCGCCCGGCGCTCCGCCGGTTCGTGCGGGCCGGCGGGGCGGCGCCGGCGGGGTCCGCGTTCGACATTTCACTTTCGGGTTGGTAGCTCAACGGTAGAGCAGTTGCCTTTTAAGCAATAGGTTCCGGGTTCGAATCCCGGCCAGCCCACCACCATTTCGGCCCACTCCCGCTTCACCGCCATGTACAACCTTGTCATCATCGAGGACCAGACCGCCATCCGCGAGATGCTGGCCGAGCTCCTCGCCCTCGATCCGAACTACCGGCTGGTGGGCCAGTGCGGCGAGGGCCAGCAGGGCCTCCAGATGTGCCTCGACCTGAAGCCCGACCTGGTGGTCCTCGACGCCAAGCTGCCGGGCCTGAACGGCGTCGACCTCCTGCGCCGCCTGACCAAGAAGCTGCCCACCGCCCGGGTGCTGGTCTTCTCCGGGCATGAGAACCCCGTCATCGTCCGCCAGATGCTCGAGGCGGGGGCGCACGGGTTTGTCGAGAAGACCGCCGGTTTCATGGAGTTCAAGAAGGGCCTGGCAACGATCGCGGCCGGGGGCACCTACTTCGGGCCGGCGATCGCCAACGTGCTCCGCACCGTGGTCGCCAACCCCGAGTCGGGCGGCTCGCCCGATTTCCTCACCGAGCGCGAGCGGGAGATCCTGCAGCTGGTGGCCGAGGGGAACAGCACCAAGCAGATCGGCTCCAAGCTCGGGATCAGCGCCAAAACGGTCGACAACCACCGCACCAACCTGATGCGGAAGCTGAACATCCACGACGTCGCCAGCCTCACCCGGCACGCGATCAACCAGGGCCTGCTCGAGGACAAGGACCGCAGCTGAGCGCGCCCCCTAAATGCCTTGCGGCGATCAAAAGGTTGGCCAAATAGATTCCTTTTCACTCTAGTTCCCTCTCTAACCACATGAAATTCGCCCCCAAGTCGCTCTGTATCGTCGCCGCCTGTGCCGCCGCCCTCCTCGCGGGCTGCGCGAAAAAGCCGGTCCGGCCCGATCCGAGTTCGACCGCGCTGGGGCCGCAGGGCGGCGGGGCCGGCACGCTCAGCACCGAGACCGTGCCGACGACCGCGGACCAGACCTCCCAGTTGACCGCCCGCACCGACGGCGGCATCGACGACGGCCACACGGTCCGCGGCGTGCTGCAACCCGTCTACTTCTCTTTTGACAGCTCCGCCATCAAGGCGGCCGAGCGCCCGAAGCTGCAGGCCGCCAAGGACTACCTCGACAAGAACCCGGGCTACCGCCTGCTGCTCGAGGGCCACTGCGACTGGCGCGGGACCGCGGAGTACAACCTCGGCCTCGGCGACCACCGGGCGAGCGACGCCAAGAAGTACCTGATCTCGATCGGGGTCTCCGCCGACAAGATCGACACCCTCTCCAAGGGCAGCGAGGAGGCGAAGAAGAACGCCTCCAGCGAAGAGGCCGCCAAGGACCGGCGCGACGAGCTCGTGCTCCTGAAGCCTACGACGTAATCCCCAGGAGGATACGCTTCGCGGTCGCGATCCCCTTCTTCATCACGTCGAGGTTGAAGCTCTCGTTGGGGGCGTGCAGGTTGTCTTCGGGCAGGAAGAGCCCGAGCATGACCGAGTCGAGGCCCGTGGACTTCTTGATGTCGGCGATGATCGGCACGCTGCCGCCCTCGCGCAGGAAGAGCGGCGGCCGGCCCCAGACCGCGGTGACGGCGGCCTCGGTGGCCCGGAAGGCCCGGGCGAGCACCGGCGACTGGTCCTTGGGCGTGTTGGGGCGGCCGGGCGGGACGACCACGTAGGGGTCGCCCTTGTGCTGGTCGACGAACTCAATCCGCACGCCCTTCGGGGTGCGGGCGCGGATGGCGTCGCGCACCAGGGTCTTGATCTTCTCGGGCTCCTGGTTGGGGACGAGGCGGCAGCTGATCTTCACGAAGGCCTTGCTCGGGATCACGGTCTTCGTCCCCTCCCCCTGGTAGCCGCCGCCGATCCCGTTGAATTCCAGGGTGGGCTGGAAGCGCACCGCCTCGAAGGGCGAGAAGCCCGGCTTCGTGTAGAAGGCGTCGATCCCGAGGAACTCCATGTAGGCCGGGCCGTCGCCGGCCAGCTTCTTCAGCTCCGCCCGCTCCCAGTCCTCGACCGGCAGGACGTCGTCGTAGAAGCCGGGCACGTTGACCGCGCCCTCCGGCGTGTGGAGGGTCGCGATGATCTCGGCCAGGGCCTGGATCGGGTTGCGGAGCACGCCGCCGTGGAGCCCGGAGTGCAGGTCGCCCTTGGCCCCGGTCACGTGGAGGTCGAAGAGCGCCAGGCCGCGCAGGCCGCAGGTGACGACCACCTGATCGGGGTTCGGGAGCGCGGTGTCGGAGAGGTAGATGAAGTCGGCCTCGCGCAGCCGGCCGGCGTGGCTCTGCAGGAACCCCGGGAAGCTCGGGCTGCCCATCTCCTCCTCGCCCTCGACCAGGAAGGTGATCCGCAGGGGCAGGTTCGGATTCTCCTCCAGCAGGTAGCCGACCGCCGCAATGTTGGTCATGAGCGGGCCTTTGTTGTCGGCCGCGCCGCGCCCGTAGATCCGGTTGCCGATGATCGTCGGCTCGAAGGCCGGGGTCTTCCACAGGTTCAGGGGGTCCGCCGGCTGGACGTCGTAGTGGCCGTAAATCACGACATGGGGCCACTGGGGGTCCCCGCCGCGCGAGGCCAGCACGATCGGGTGGATGTCGGTCTTCACCACCTCGACCTGGAAGCCCATCCCGCCGAGGAGCCCGGCGACGAAGTCGAGCGAGCCCTGCATCCCCTCCTTGAATTTGGGGTCGGTGGAGACGCTCGGGAAGCGGATGAACTCCTTCAGCTTTTCGATGGGGTCGAACATCCGGCCACCTTGGGGGACGCCCCCCGGCCTGCCAATCCCGAACCGGGCCCCGCCCGGCTAGTGCCGGAAATGGCGGATGCCGGTGAAGACCATCGCCATCCCGCGCTCGTCGGCGGCGGCGATCACCTCGGCATCCCGCACGGAGCCGCCCGGCTGGATCGCCGCCGTGGACCCGGCGTCAGCCGCGGCGATCAGCCCGTCGGCGAAGGGGAAGAGCGCCTCGCTGGCCACGACCGAGCCGTGCAGGTCGAGCTTCGCCTCCGCCGCCTTCCACACCGCGATCTTCGAGCTGTCGACCCGCGCCATCTGGCCCGCGCCGATCCCGAGCGTCTGCTCGCCGCGGCAGTAGACGATCGCGTTCGACTTTACGTGCTTGCAGACCTTCCAGGCGAACATCATCGCGTCCCACTCCTCGGCCGTCGGGGCGCGCTTGGTCACCACCGTGAAGTCCGTGCGCTTGCCGAGCACGCGGTTGCGGTCCTGCACGAGGACGCCCCCCACGACCGAGCGGACTTCCTGGAGCGCATCCGGGCCCAGGCCCTCCTTCGCGACCATGAGCCGGAGGTTCTTCTTCTTGGCAAGGAGGGCGAGGGCCTCGGGGCTGAACCGCGGGGCGATGATCACTTCGGTGAAGATGTCGGCGATCCGGGCGGCCAGGTCGGCCTCGAGCGTGCGGTTGACGATGATGATGCCGCCGTACGGCGCCTGCCGATCGGTGGCGTAGGCCTTGTCCCAGGCCGCGAGCAGCGTGTCGGCGCTGCCCAGCCCGCAGGGGTTCGTATGCTTCAGGATCGCCACCGTCGGCCGCTCGAATTCCCCGATCAGGTAGGTGGCCGCGGTGAGATCCAGGATGTTGTTATAGCTGAGTTCCTTGCCCTGGAGCTGCTCGTAGTGGTCGTGGAAGGTGCCGTAGAGCGCCGCCTGCTGGTGCGGATTCTCGCCGTAGCGGAGCGTCTGCGCCCGCCGGAGCGACAGGCTGAAAGTCTCGCCCAGGCCGCCCAAAGACGAGAGGTCGGGCCCGGCCGCCTGCGCCTCCAGGTAGCGGGCAATCGCGCCGTCGTAGGCGGAGGTCCGCTGGAAGACCTTGAGCGCGAGGGCCCGGCGGAGCTCGGCCAGGGCGTCCGGCGCCCCGGCCAGCGCGTCCAGCACCCGCGGATAATCCGCCGGGTCGCAGACCACCGTTACGCTGGCGTGGTTCTTGGCCGCGCTCCGCAGCATCGACGGGCCGCCAATATCGATGTTCTCCACCGCCTCGGCGAACTCGACGTGCGGCTTGGCCACCGTCTCCTCGAAGGGATAGAGGTTAACCACCACGAGGTCGATGAGCTTGATCCCGTTGGCCTGGGCCTGCGCGAGGTGCTCCGGGACGTCGCGGCGCGCGAGGAGGCCCCCGTGGACCTTGGGGTGCAGGGTCTTGACCCGGCCGTCCATGATCTCCGGGAAGCCCGTGTGCTCTCCCACCTCGGTCACCGCCAGCCCCTGGTCCCGCAGGAGCCGGGCGGTCCCGCCCGTCGACAGGAGGGTGTATCCATGCTCCCGCACCAGTCGGCCGGCGAACTCCGCCAGCCCGCGCTTGTCGCTGACCGAGAGGAGGGCGAGTTTGGCCATGGGAGGCGAGTTTGTGCGGCCGGGGCCGGGGGGCATCAAGCGGAAACCCGCTTGCGGCGCGGCGGAACCGGCCTCTCCTTGTGGCGTGAGCTGCGCCTCCCTCGAACTCCCCGGCCTGACCGCCCGTCTGGACAAGCTCGTCCACCACGACGGCGGCGTCAGCCTGCCCGAGGACAAGCCGCACGCCTTCGTCTACTACATCACCATCCGCAACGCCTCCGACCGGACCGTGACGCTCCTGGGGCGCAAGTGGGTGATCGACTACGGCGGGGGCAACCGCCAGGTGATCGAGGGCGACAAGATCGTCGGGGAGACCCCCCGGCTGGCTCCCGGCGAGGAGTTCTCGTACAACAGCCACCACGTGACCGGCTGCGATGCCCGGGTGCAGGGCGGGTTCCACGGGGTCGACGAGTCGGGCGCCAAGGTCCATGTGCTCCTGGCCCCGTTCGACCTCATCGTGCCGCGCTGAGGCAGGTATTTCGGGGATTCGGGCGCGAACGCTTGAAGTGTACGCGCCCGAGCCCATAAAATAGGGTACGAATGAAGCTTATTGATTTGAACCGCGACGGCGGCATTGGCGCCAACTCGCTGTTCGTCCAGCTGGGGGACCTCAACATCCTGATCGACTCGGGCCTGCACCCGAAGCGGGTCGGACGCCGGGCGACCCCGGACCATTCGGTGATCCGGGGCAAGCGCCTCGACCTCATCATCATCACCCACTGCCACTTGGACCACATCGGCAGCCTGCCCGTGGTCATGCGGGACCACCCGGAGGCGCCGGTCATCATGAGCTCGTCCAGCCGGATGCTGATCGAGCGGATGCTCCACAACTCCGCCAGCGTCATGATGCGCCAGCGGGAGGACCAGGACATCCCCGACTACCCCCTCTTCACCCACGAGGACATCGACCGCCTGTCCCGCCGGCTGACCGGCATCGCCTTCAACCAGCCGAAACGGTTCAAGGGCGGCAAGGACGAGGTCGAGGTCACGCTCCACCCCGCCGGCCACGTGGCCGGGGCGGCGGCGGTCGAGATCCGGCACAAGCACCGCTCGATCTTCTTCACCGGCGACGTCCTGTTCGAGAACCAGCGGACGCTGCCGGGGGCCAAGTTTCCCGCCGGCCACTTCGACACCCTGGTGACGGAAACCACGCGCGGCACGACCGAGCGGCACCCGGAGAAGACCCGCGGCGCCGAGATGGCCCGCCTGGTGGCGTCGATCAACGACACCATCCAGCGCGGGGGCTCCTTCCTGATCCCGGTCTTTGCGCTCGGGCGCATGCAGGAGATCCTCTCCATCATCGCGGACGCGCGGAAATTCCGGCGCCTGGTCGACTGCCCGATCTACGCCTCGGGGCTCGGCATGGACCTGGTCGACTACTTCGACGAGATCAGCCGCAAGACCAAGCACGTCCAGTTCAGCCGCGGCATCGTGAAGGAGCTGAAGCTGCGGCCGACGCCGCGAGTGATGACGCCGGGCGAGGACCCGAAGCAGAACGCCCTCTACATTATCAGCTCGGGCATGCTGGTGGAGCGGACCCCCAGCTACACCCTCGCCTCCGGTCTCCTCGGCAATGCCGGCAACACCATCGGCTTCGTCGGCTACTGCGATCCCGATACCCCCGGCGGCAAGCTGATGCTCGCCAAGCCGGGCGACACCTTCCTCTTCGAGACCGCCCACGTGAAGGCCAAGGTGAAGGCCCGGGTCGAGCGCTTCGAGCTCTCCGGCCACGCCGACCGCGAAGAGCTGCTCCAGTTCGCGATCCAGACCGGGGCGCGCAGCATCGTCCTCACCCACGGCGACCCGGCGGCCCGCGAGTGGTTCGCCGAGCAGCTCGCGGTGCAGCTGCCGGCGGCCAAGGTCATCGACCCGGTCCCGCTCCAGGAGTACCTCGTTTAGGCCCTACCGCGCCGGCGGGCGCATGAGGCTGGCCAGCTTCGCCGCCATCTCCGGGTCGCCGGCCACGTACATGATGCGCTTCATCTTCAGGTCGAAGACCCGCATCGGCAGCTGCTCGCCGTTGATGAAAATGACCTCCCCGCCGGCGGCGCGGCAGAGGGGAATGGCGGCCGCCAGGTCCCAGATCTTGACGTTGAAGTCGACCGCCCCACCGAAGAGGCCGGCCGCCACGTAGGCCAGGTGCAGGGTCGCGCTCCCCAGGCCCCGGATCTTGAACTGCGAGAGGACGGCCTCGGCCGCCGGGACCATCGACTTGTCGGAGGGGCTGTGGAAGCCGATCAGGGTCTCCATCGTCGGCTTGCCGGTGGCCACGTGGGTGGCGCGCTCGCCGTCGTGCATCCCGAAGCCGGGGCCGCCGTGCATCAGGACCCGCCGCGCCAAGTCGTAGACGACGCCATAGACCGGCTCGCCGTGGACGATCAGCGCCAGCGAGATCGCGCAGTACGGGATCCCGAGGGCGAAGTTGTTCGTGCCGTCGATCGGGTCGAGGACCCAGCCGTAGCGGGAGGTCACCGGGGTCGGCCCGTCGCCCTCGGGCAGCTCCTCGCTGAACATCTGGTCGCCGGGGAACTGGGCGCGGAGCGCCCGGAAAATGTTCTCGGAAATGGCGATGTCGATCGCCGTCACCCGCGTGCCGTCGGGCTTCCAGTGGCTCTCCACCTTCCCGAACTCCCGGTGCAGCAGGGGCGTCTCCGCCAGCACGGCGGCCTTGCCGGCTTCGATGCGGCGGTTGAGTTCGGAAAGGTAGTCGCTCATGGATATTAAGGCCGCGTAAAATCCTCCAATCGGCATGGCCGTTTTTGAAGAATGGGTTAAGGATCAACGATCCATGGCATCGCCTGATCAGTCAAACTTGGACACCGCCCAGGCCGCGTCGGCGGCGCAATTCGACCGGCAGAGCGACCGCTACGGGCGCTCCCACATCCTGGCGGACACAGCCGACGTCGCGGAGGCGCTCCGCGAGGTCGCGGCCGCGCCCGGCGCCCGGGCGCTGGACGTCGCGACCGGGGGCGGCCACGCAGCACTGCGCCTTGCCCGGCTGGGCTGGACGGTGACCGCGGGGGACATCTCCGCCAAGATGCTGGAGAACGCGGGCAGGCTCGCGGCCGAGGAGGGCCTGGCGATCTCGACCCTGCTCTTTCCCGCCGAGGCGATCCCCTTCCCCGACGCCACCTTCGACCTGGTCTGCACCCGGGTCGCGCCGCACCATTTCAGCTCGCCGGAGAAGTTCGTCCGCGAGAGCGTCCGGGTGCTCCGCCCGGGCGGCCACCTCCTCGTGATCGACGGCTCCGTCCCGGACGACGACCCCGAGACCGAGGAATGGCTGCACCAGGTCGAGAAATGGCGCGACCCGAGCCACGGCCGCTTCCTCTCCCGGGCCGCGTGGGAGCGCCTGGTCCAGGAGGCCGGACTCAGCCTCGCCGCGAGCTCGCTGCATTCCAAGAAGCAGCCCGACCTGCAGTGGTACTTCCAGACCGCCGCCACCTCGACCGAGAACCAGATCCTGGTGCTGGACGCGATCCACGCGGCCTCGCCCAAGGTGCGGAGCGCCCTGCGCCTGGCCGACGACGACGGCAAGATCGTCTGGTGGTGGCCCATGTTGCGGCTCCTGGCCCGCAAGGGCGCGCGCTGAGGTCCGCGGCCCATCCCCGACCAAGGGGTTGCCATTTTTCCGCCGCCGGGAACAGTCGTTTGATGCGAATCATCACGGGTTTGGCGCTCCTCGCACTCGGCGCGGCGGTGCCCGTCCGGGCGGTCCAGCCGCTCGACGAGGACGCGGCGGCGGCGCGGCTCATGGCGACCATCAAGGCCCTCTCCTCGGACCAGTTCGAGGGGCGCCAGCCCGGGACCGCCGGCGAGGACAAGACGGTCGCCTACCTGCAGGGAGAATTTCAGAAGCTCGGGCTCGCCCCGGGCAACCCCGACGGGACCTATGTCCAAGACGTCCCGATGGCGGGCATCTTTTCGGCGCCGACCATGACCTTCGCCACGGGCGACCATGTCTTGGCCCCGGAGCCGATCAATGACTATGTCGCCCTCTCCCATCGCACGGTCGAGGACGTGGAGGTGAAGGACAGCCCGGTCGTCTTTGTCGGCTACGGCGTCGTCGCCCCGGAGTACCATTGGGACGACTTCAAGGGCGTGGACGTCCGCGGCAAGACCGTCGTCGTCCTGGTCAACGACCCCCCGGTGCCCGATCCCCACGACCCGACGAAGCTCGACCCGAACATGTTCAAGGGGAAGGCCATGACCTATTACGGCCGCTGGACCTACAAGTACGAGGAGGCGACGGCCAAGGGGGCGGCGGCGTGCCTCATCGTCCATGAGACGGGGCCGGCCGGGTATCCCTTCGCCGTCCTTTCCGGCAGCATCAGCCGCGAGAACTTCTCCCTGCAAACGCCGGATGGGAACGCCGGCCGGGTGGCGGTCGAGGGCTGGCTCACTCTCGGCTTCGCGACCAAGCTCTTCCAATCCGCGGGCCTCGACTACCAGGCCCTGAAGCAGGCCGCGGTGCGGCCGGACTTCCACCCGGTCGACCTGAAGATCAGGGCGAGCTTCTCGATCCACAACCGGGTCCGCCAGCTTCGGTCACGCAATGTCATCGCCCGGTTGCCGGGGTCCGACCCGGCCTACGCCGGCGAATACCTCGTCTACTCCGCCCACTGGGACCACCTCGGCCGCAACCCGGCGCGGAAGGGCGACCAGGTCTACCACGGGGCCGCGGACAACGCCTCCGGCTGCGCCGGCCTTCTCGAGATCGCCCGGCAGTACGCGATGCTCCCGGCCGCGGAGCGGCCCAGGCGCACCATCCTATTTCTCGCGGTGACCGGGGAGGAGCAGGGCCTCCTGGGCTCGGAATTCTACGGGCAGCACCCGCTCTACCCGCTCGAGAAGACGCTCGCGGATTTCAACATGGACATCCTGGAGCAGGCCGGCCCCGCCAAGGACGTGGTCGGCGTCGGCTACGGCAACTCGACGCTCGACGATGTCGCGGTCGCGATCCTGGCCCGGACCGGCCGCGTGTTCGTGCCCGAGCCCGAGCCGGAGACGGGCCATTTCTACCGCTCCGACCACTTCGAGTTCGCGAAGGCCGGGGTGCCGGCCTTCTACATCAACCAGGGCCTCGACATCATCGGGCGGCCCGCCGGCTACGGCCGGATGCGCTGGGACGCCTACTACGCCCACGACTACCACAAGGTGACCGACGTCATCCAGCCGTGGTGGGACCTGCGCGGGGCCGCGCTCGACGCCGACCTCCTCTTCCAGATGGGCCGCACCGTCGCCCAGTCCGATGCGTGGCCCCAGTGGAAGCCCGGCTGCGAGTTCAAGGCGCGGCGGGATGCCATGCTCGCCGCCGCGGGGCATTGACCCGGCACATGCCGACCCCTTCTCTGGCGGACATGACTCGACGCCCGTGGCGGCTGGCCGCCTTCCTGGTTCCCGTCGCCCTCCTCCTGGGCTGCGGCAAATCCTCCCCGTCCACCGGCACCGCGGCGGCCCCGACCGCGGCGCCGGCCCACGTGCGGCAGCTCCTGCGCTTCGGCAACAACGCCGAGCCCCAGGACATCGACCCCCAGGTGGTGACGGGCATCCCCGAGTCCCACATCATCCAGGCAATCTACGACAGTCTGGTCGACCTGGACCCGAAGGACCTGCACCCGGTCCCGGGACTGGCCCAGTCCTGGGACATCTCCGCGGACGGCACGGTCTACACCTTCCACCTGCGCCCGAACCTGCTCTGGTCCGACGGGAGCCCGATGACCAGCGAGGACTTCCTCCTGTCCTGGAAGCGGATGATCAGCCCGCGGCTGGGTTCCGAATACGCCTACCTGATCTACAACTTTGTCAAGGGCGCCAAGGACTACTATGAGCAGAAGATCACGGACTTCTCGGAGGTGGGGCTCAAGGCCCCGGACGCCCGCACCCTCGAGGTGACGCTCAACAGCCGTACGCCGTTCCTACTCGCGATCATCGGCGACCACTACGCCTGGCACGCGGTCCCGATCAAGGTGCTGCTCAAGTACGGCTCGCTCGACGACCGCAGCACGCCCTGGACCAAGCCGGGCAACTGGGTCGGCAGCGGGCCCTTCATCGTGAAGGAGTGGATCCCGCAGGTGAAGCTGTCGGTGGTGCGCAATCCCTACTACTGGGACGCCAAGAATGTGAAACTGGACGAGGTCGACTTCATCCCCACCGAGGATATCCCGGCGGAGGAGCGGATGTTCCGCGCCGGCCAGCTGGACAAGACCCAGGAGATCCCGGATTCGAAGATTGACGCCTACCGCCGGGACCACCCCGAGCAGCTGCGGATCGAGCCCTACCTCGGCATCTACTTCTACCGCTGCAACGTCACCCGGCCGCCGCTGAACGACAAGCGGGTCCGCCGGGCCTTGGCCCTCGGCATCGACCGGGAGGAGCTGGTCAAGAACGTGACCCGCGGGGGCGAGGCCCCGGCCTACGCCGTCAGCTACCCGGGCGACGCCGGCTACACCCCGGTGGCCAAGATCACCGGGACGCGGGAGGACGCCCGGCGCCTCCTCGCCGAAGCCGGCTTCCCCGGCGGCAAGGGCCTGGCGCCGATCGAGCTCACCTACAACACCAGCGCCAACAACAAGCAGATCGCGGAGGCGATCCAGGAGATGTGGCGCCGGAACCTGGGGGTCGAGAGCACCCTCGTGAACCAGGAATGGAAGGTCTACCTCGACAACCAGCACTCCCACAACTTCCAGATGCAGCGCTCGGGCTGGATCGCGGACTACGCCGACCCGCATGTCTTCCTCGAAATCTGGGAGACCGCCAACGGCAACAATGACACCCTCTGGTCGAACCCGGAATACGACAAGCTCCTGCACCAGGCCCTGGCGGCCCCGACCAACGAGGCGCGGTACGCCATTTACCAGAAGATGGACGCCATCCTCTGCGACGAGGTCCCGGTCATCCCGATCTACTACTACACCCGGCCCTACCTCATGACCACCCGGGTCAAGGGCTACTGGGCCAACGTCCTCGACATCCACCCCTTCAAGGACATCTACATGGCCCCCTAGTCCGCCGCCCATGATCCGCTTCGTCGCCGTCCGCCTGCTCCAGACCATCCCCGTCATCTGGGTGATCGTGACCGCCACCTTCTTCATGGTCCGGTTCGTGCCCGGCGGCCCCTTCACCGCCGAGCGGGCGGTCTCGCCGGAGATCCTGCGCAACCTGCAGGCCCACTACGGCCTCGACCGGCCGCTCTGGCGGCAGTACCTGACGTATTGCGACAGCATCCTGCACGGCAACCTCGGCCCCTCGTTCAAGTACCCGACCCGGACGGTGAACGAGATCATCGCGGAGAAGCTGCCCGAGTCGATCCAGCTGGGCCTGATTTCGCTCGGGGTGGCGCTGGTGATCGGCCTGCCGCTCGGGGTGCTGGCGGCGGTCAAGCGCAATACCTGGGTCGATTATCTCTGCTCGTCGTTCGCCCTGGTCGGGGTCTGCGTGCCGACGTTCGTCATGGGTCCGCTCCTGATCCTCGTCCTCGCCATCCACTTTGGCTGGTTCAACGCCTCCGGCTGGTACGGCCCGATGGACCGGGTGCTCCCCAGCCTCACCCTCGGCCTCGTCTACGCCGCCTACATTGCGCGACTGACGCGCGGGGGCATGCTGGAGGTGCTCAGCCAGGACTACATCCGGACCGCCCGGGCCAAGGGCGCCTCCGAGGGCCGGGTGATCCTGAAGCATTCCCTCCGCGGCGGCCTCACCCCGGTGGTCTCCTTCCTCGGGCCGGCCATCGCCGGCATCGTCACCGGCTCGTTCGTGATCGAGACCATCTTCCAGATCCCGGGCATCGGCCGGGAATTCGTCAACTCGGCCTTCAACCGGGACTACACCCTGGTGCTGGGGACGGTGCTCCTCTACGCCGTCTTCCTCATCTCCATGAACCTCCTGGTCGACGTCGTGCAGGTATGGATGAACCCGAAGCTAAAATTCGAGTGACGACCCCGGACACCGAGCAGGGCCATTCCCTCTGGAGCGACGCGTGGCACCGCCTGCGCCGCAACCACCTCGCCCTCGGCGGCGGCATCTTGATCCTGCTCCTCTCCCTGCTCTGCGCCTTCGGCCCAATCTTCTCCCAGTCCTACGAGGAGCAGAACCTGGACCTCGGCGCCGTGCCCCCGTCCCTCCAGCACTGGATGGGGACCGACGTCCTCGGCCGCGACCTCTTCGCCCGCACGCTCTACGGCGGCCGGATCTCGATCATGGTCGGCCTGGTGGCGACCTTCGTCGCGCTGACGATCGGCGTCACCTACGGCGCCATCGCCGGCTTCATCGGGGGCAAGACCGACGCCGCCATGATGCGCCTCGTCGACATCCTCTACGCCCTGCCCTTCGCCATCTTCGTCATCCTCCTCATGGTCTTCTTCGGCCAGAACATCTTCCTGCTATTCTTCGCCATCGGCGCCGTGGAGTGGCTGACGATGGCCCGGATCGTCCGCGGGCAGGTGATGGCGATCAAGAAGATGGAGTTCGTCGAGGCCGCGCGGGCCCTCGGCCTCGGCCGCCGGCGCATCATCTTCCGGCACCTGATCCCGAACGTCCTCGGCCCGGTGATCGTCTACACCACCCTCACCATCCCGGCCGTCATGCTCCTCGAGGCCTTCCTCAGCTTCCTCGGCCTTGGCGTCCAGGCGCCGATGAGCTCATGGGGCGTCCTGATCAAGGACGGCTCGGAGAAGATGGAGGAGTTCTGGTGGCTCCTGGTCTTCCCCGGCGCCCTCTTCTCCCTCACCCTCTTTTCGCTCAACTTCCTGGGGGACGGCCTGCGCGACGCCTTGGACGTCCGGGCCTCGAAGGACTGACATGCTGCCGCGGTTTCGCCCCTACCTCGCCTACCTCCGGCCAGTCCGCGCCACCCTGGCCGCGGCCATCCTGTGCGGAATCGTCTACGGCGTCGCGAACGGGGCGGGCCTGCCCTGGATGGTCCACTACGTCTTCCCGAAGATCTTCGGGCCGAAGGCCCTCCCCCTCAGCGTCTGGGGCATCCTCGGGATCGCGATGTGGCTCCCGATTATCTTCACCATCCGCGGCGTCGCCGGCTACCTGAACAGCTACCTGATCCAGGTGGCGGGGGTGAAGATCCTGGAGGCCATCCGCCTGGACTATTTCCGGAAGCTGCAGGTGCTCCCGCTCTCCTTCCTCCAGCAGCAGACAACCGGCGACCTGATCTCCCGGGGGATGGCGGACACGAACCAGCTGCAGTCGACGCTGACGACGGTCGCCAACGACGGGATGAAGCAGCCGGCGACCCTGGTCGCGGCCCTCGTCTACCTGACCTACCTGACCTCGCAGGAGCGCGGCAGCATCCTGATGGTCGCCGCCCTCGCCATCGTGCCGGTCTGCGTCTTTCCGGTCCGCTACGTGGGCAAGAAGCTGGTGAAGCGGGCCTACCAGATGCAGACGCAGATGGGCTCGGTGACCAACAGCCTGAGCGAGAACCTCGCGGCGGCGAAGGAGGTCCGGGCCTTCGGCCTCGAGGAGCGCCAGGCCGAGGCCTTCTCGAGGGAGACCTCGGCCCTGATCGGCGTGCAGCTGAAGGTGGCAAAGTACGCGCAGGCGCTGACCCCGGCGATCGAGGTCATCTCGGCGTTTGGCATCGCGCTTGTCTTCGTCGTCGCCCAGCGCCAGGGCGTGGCGCTCGCGGCCTTCCTCGCGATCGTGATGGCCCTCTACGCCAGCTACGAGCCGGTCAAGAAGCTCGGCGCCATCAACAACGAACTGAAGCGCGGCGAGGCGGCGCTCAACCGCCTCGAGCATGTGTTCAACGAGCCGGTGGCGATCAAGGACCCGCCCAATCCCGCCGCGATCGGCCGCGCCCGGGGCGACCTCGAGTTCCGGGACGTGAGCTTTGCCTACAAGGCCGACGAACCGGTGCTGGGCGGCGTCTCCGCCGTCATTCCGGCGGGCACGGTGTGCGCCCTGGTGGGCCCGAGCGGCGCCGGCAAGACCACGTTCGCCAACCTGGTGCCGCGATTCTTTGACATCGGCGGGGGCCGGGTCGCGCTGGACGGGATCGACATCCGCCAGCTGCGCCTCGGCGACCTGCGGCGAAACATCGCCCTCGTCTCCCAGGACCCCGTCCTTTTCAACGACACGATCTACAACAACCTCCTGCTCGGCCGCCTGGACGCCACCGAGGCGGAGGTCCGGGCCGCGGCGGCGAGCGCCCACGCCGACGAGTTCATCCGCACCTTCCCGGATGGCTATGACACCGTGGTCGGCGAACGGGGGGCGCGGCTGTCTGGCGGCCAGAAGCAGCGCCTGGCGATCGCCCGCGCCTTCCTGCGCAACGCCCCCATCCTGATCCTGGACGAAGCCACCTCCGCCCTGGACTCCCAGAGCGAGCAGATGATCCAGGACGCGCTGCGGAAGTTGGTCGTGGGCAAGACCGTGCTCATCATCGCCCACCGGTTTAGCACCATTCGGGACGCGTCCATGATCCTGGTATTTGACCAGGGGTCGATTGTCGCCCGGGGGGCCCATGGCGAGCTCTACGCCGACAATGGCCTCTACCGGACCCTCTACGACCGCCAGCGGACCGAAGTAACTCCCTGACCTTGTTTAATTTGCCGGGCCCCGATTTGGGTCCGGGGGTCCCCGACAAAATTGGCGCCGATGGCGGCCGCTTCCAGGTCCCCCGGCTCCGGAGCGGCGGCCGCTATCGGATAAAATATTATGGTCGGTAGTTACTTTTCTGAGCCGCGGGCGTCTTAATCCGAATGCCCCCTACCCAGCAGCGTGCGCATAAGGTGATCATCACCGGCACCGGACGTGCGGGCACGACGTTCCTGGTTCGCCTGCTCACGGAACTTGGCCTCGAGACCGGCATCACCCGGAAGAACTGGCACAAGAAATTCTATCCGGAGTGCAATGCCGGCCTGGAGCACGACCTCCTGGACCCGACGACGCCCTACATCGTGAAGAACCCGGCGCTCTGCGAGACGCTGCCCGCCGCCCTCGCCACGGGCCGGTTCGTGATCGACCACGTCTATATTCCGATCCGGGAGCTGGACGAGGCGACCGCCAGCCGGATCCGCCACGGCGGTGAGAACGGCAGCATTCCCGGCGGCCTGTGGAAGACGGCCGACCCCAGCTACCAGCGCACCATCCTCGCGGAATACTTCCACCGGCTGGTGCACGTGCTGGTGGTCCACGAGATCCCGCACACCTTCATGCTCTTCCCCCGACTGGTCGAGGACCCCGCCTACACGTTCGCGAAGCTTTCCTACCTGCTGCCCGGGGTGACCCGCGAGGCCTTCGACGCCGTTTTTGCCCGGATCGCCGACCGCTCGATGGTCCATAATTTCTCCGCCGGCGCTCCGCCGGTGCCGGCACCCGCGCCGGGCCCGGCGCGCCGGCCGCGGACCAGCCTCGCCTCCCTGCTCGGCGACTGGATCCCCGCCCGCCTGCGACGCTGGGCCTAGGTATTGCGTTGCGGCGCCGGCGCGGCGTCCGCTTGCATGGGTGCTGAATTTCCATGGCACCCTCCCCGCAGGTCCTGATCATCCGCCGGCGCTACCTCGGCGACGTCGTGCTCCTGGGATCGCTGCTGCGCAACCTGAAGCTCCACTGGCCCCAGGCGCGAGTGGTGGTGGCGGCAGAGGCCGCCTACGCCGGCATCCTCGGGCTCAACCCGGATGTGGATGCGGTCATCGCCCCGCCGGGGGGGACCTTCGGGTGGCTTGGCTCCGTCCGCGAGCTGCGCCGGGCCCGCTTTACCCACGTCTTCGACCTCGACAACACCGAGCGCACGGCGCTGGCCGCCCGCCTGTCCGGCGCCCCGTTCCGCCTGGCCCTGCACCACGGCAACCATCCCCTCCGCCTGGCCGGCCTCTACACCCACCGCGTGCATGACCCGGGCGACGAGCACGAGACCCATCCGATCACCGACTACTACCTGAAGGCCCTCGGCCCGGCCGGCGTCCCGCTGGTGACCCGGGAAATCCGCCTCGTCCCGCGCGAGGCCGACGTCGCCGCCTGGCGGCGCTTCGTCGGGGCCACCGGACGGACCCTTCTCCTGCACCCCGGCAGCCGCAGCCCGGCCCGGATCTGGCCCGCCGCGAACTTTGCGGCGGCCTGCGACCGGATCCAGGACGAGCTCGGCGTCCAGGTGGTCCTGGTCGGCGGCCCGGCGGAGACCGAACTGCTCGCCCAGATCCGCGGGCTTGCGCGCATGCACCTCCTCGTGCCCCCGGAGCCGCTGTCCCAGCCCCAGTTCGCCGCCCTGGCCCGGGCCTGCACCGTCCTGCTCTGCCATGACAGCGGGCCCATGCACGTGGCGGCGGCCGTCGGGACGCGCGTCGTCGCGCTCTACGGGTCCCAGAACCCCCTCCTCTTTCCGCCCGCCGGGCCGGGCCACCGCCTGCTCATCCCCTCCATGCCCTGCACGGCCTGCGTCGCCCCCGACCGCTGCGTCCCGGGCGATTCCTACCGCACCTACTGCGTCCGCCGCCACACGGTGGAGGACGTGCTTGCGGCGGTGCGGGCGGCCCTGGAGCCGGCGGCCTGAACGAGCTCCGCCCTCCGTCGGAGGTCGGTCATAATGCCCGAGATAGGCCCGGGCCGAGTGACCCGATCGTAACCGAATAAATGCAACCTTTGCGACGAAGTGCCGTCTTCCCATGAACCCAAAGACGCATGCCGAAACAAGAGCTGGGGCAGGACGTGTTGGAAGTTCAGGCGAAGGCGGCCCCTTGGGCCGGCCCTGGGGACGGCATCCCGTCGGCGCTCGAGCCGAGGCCCCGGCCGTTCATCACCATAGCGATTCCGGCCTTCAGCCGCCCCCTCATGCTGGCGGAGGCGCTGGCGAGCATCGCCGCCCAGACGGCGCAGGTGGATCTGGAGGTCATCGTCTGCGACGACGGGCTCCTGCCCGAGACGCGGGCCATCGTCCAGCAATTCCGCCACCGGGGCTACCTCTACCTTCCGAACTCCTCCACCCTGGGGGCGGTGGGCAACTGGAACCGCTGCCTGCTGCAGGCGCGCGGCCAATGGGTGATGGTGCTGCATGAGGACGACATGCTCTACCCGTGGTACCTGGAAAGCGTGCTGCCGCGCCTGCAGGACGGCGCCGCGGCGATCTGCATGCGCACTTCCCGGGGCGTCGCCCCGCCCCGCGTCCGGCCGGCGCGCCGCCCGCGCGCGGTGGCCTATCCCCCGCGCTATTTCCTCAAGAGCTCGATGACCCCCTTCCCGGGCGTCCTCATCCGCCGCGAGGCGGCCCTGGACCTGGGCGGCTTCGACGAGCGGTGGGGCCCGCTGGCCGACTACGAGTTCTGGTACCGGCTGGCCTGCCATGGACGCGTCGAGGTCGTCCGCGCCATCGGGGCCTTCTACCGAGTGGCGCCCGGCCAGTGGACCGAGCGGATCTGGAGGCGGATGCTGCGCCTGACCCACCTGCTGCGCCTGCGGATCGCGCGCGAACAGTTTCCCTCCAGCCGCCGGGCCGGGCGGTGGATGGCGCGCTTCTTCACCTTCCGCAACGCCCGCTGCTACTGCCGGCGCTTTGGCGCCGGTCCGACGGTCCTGCGCCGCTGCAGCCGGCTGGGGCGGATCCCGCTCTCGCGCCTGCCCGCGGGCTGGGTCTGGCGCGCGCTAAAGTTTGCAACCCGCTCCGATCTGCGGAACCTCCTCACCGAAGCCGATGCCACCAGAGCCCCACAGATTCAGCCGGGTGGCGGAGGACTTGGTCGCCTCGCTGCGGCGGGTTCCCTCGGAGGATCCGCGGGGCAGCCGGCGGCGGCCTTCCATCGCGATCGGCCTGCTGATCGACAGTCTGAAGGCGAAGCATGGGATCGGGATTCCCACGTCCGAGCAAACGATTCGCGACAAGTGGCCTGAGATCGTCGGGCCGGCCAACGCCTCCTATTCCCACGCCGTCCGGATCGACGAGCGGGGCCGCCTGCAGGTCCACGCCAGCCACGCGGTGGTCCGCAACGAGCTTTTCCTGAACCGGGCCGAGATCGTCGGACGGATCCAGTCGCTGCCCGGGTGCGGCGCCATCAAGCAGCTCCGGCTCTCCCAAGGCTAGGCCCGAAAACTCGGGTCAATTTTGGCCTTGCGCCGGGGTCCATGATTTCAGACGTTATTCCCTTGCGTCAGTGGGTTTCCCAACGTTGGGGGATCCGCCACGACTGACTCGGCATCCCGCCGAGTTGGAACGGTGACGCCGGCTGAGCCGAGGTAACCCCTTGGCTGAGCGGGTGGCACGGGGCCTGCAGAGGTCCTCTCCAGTCGTGCAACTTCAACGAAACACCAATGCCTACAGTCGTTAAGCCAGAGATCATCGCAGAGTACAAAACCCACGAGAAGGACACCGGTTCGAGCGAAGTGCAGATCGCCCTTCTCACCGCACGTATCAACCACCTGACCGAGCACCTGCGCACCCATCGGAAGGACTTCCACTCCCGCCGGGGCCTGCTCCAGATGGCGAGCCGCCGCCGCAAGCTGCTCGATTACCTCAAGCATCATAACCTGCCAAAATACAATGAGTTGCTGCAGAAGCTGAATCTGCGCAAGTAACGCTTTCGCACCACAGGCGATCCGATCCGCGGGTCGCCTGTTGTCATTACGACACCCGACACGGAACCGGGACATTTCCGTTTGCCGCCCGCGCCCGGCCTAGGCGGCAAACGGAAATCTCTCGAATCCTGTACCCGGGACCGACGAAGGCCCGACCGGCCCGCGCGCCAGTCGGCCAGCCAAACCCCCACTGTTCCCGCCGCGGCCCCAGCGCCGGCGCCGGGAATCCCGCCCTAAGCATCTAGAAATCCAAGACATGAATCAGAAACACATCGTTACGGTCCCGGAATACGGGATCAAGTTCTCCACCGGCTCCCTCGCCAAACTCGCCAACGGCGCCGTCAACGTGACCGTCGGCGACACCAACGTCTTTGTGGCCGCGACCGTCGCCGCCACCACCAAGCCTGGCCAGGACTGGTTCCCGCTCACGGTCGACTACCGCGAGAAGTACTCAGCCGCCGGCCGTTTTCCCGGCGGCTACTTCAAGCGCGAGGGCCGCCCGAGCGAGAAGGAGATCCTGACCTCCCGCCTCTGCGACCGCCCCTGCCGCCCGCTCTTCCCGGAGGGCTTCCTGAACGAGGTCCAGGTGATCGGCATCCTCCTCTCCGCCGACCAGAAGAACGAGTCCGACATCGCGATGGTGAACGGCGCCAGCGCCGCCCTGGCCATCTCCGACATCCCGTGGAACGGGCCGATCGGCGCGTCCCGCATCGGCCTGATCGACGGCCAGTTCGTCGCCAACCCGACGATCGAGCAGATGTTCTCCTCCTCGCTCGACCTGATCTACGTCGGCAACGAGAAGGACATGCTGATGATCGAGGGCAGCGCCGACCAGCTTCCCGAGGACAAGTTCATCGAGGCGCTGGACTTCGCCCACCGGGCGATCCAGCCGATCATCAAGGCGATCAAGGACCTGGTGGCGGTGGCCGGCAAGCCCAAGGCCACCTTCCCGCTGGTGGGCGCCACGCCCGCCGCCCGCGCCATCATCGAGCGCGTCGCCGGCCCCAAGATCCCGGACGCCATCTTCGGCAAGGAGAAGAGCGTCCGCAGCGCCAACATGAAGGCGATCAAGGAAGAGACCAAGGCGGCGCTCGTCGCCGAGCTCGGCGAGGGCAAGTTCACGGACGTCGACCTGAACGTCGTGTTCGAGGACCTCCAATACAAGCACTACCGCAAGACGGTGCTCGAGCGCGGCGTCCGCTCCGACGGCCGCGACGCCAAGACCCTGCGCCCGATCTCGTGCGAAGTCGGCGTCCTCCCGATGGTCCACGGCAGCGCCGTCTTCGAGCGCGGCGACACCCAGGGCCTGGTCATCACCACCCTCGGGCCAACCAAGGAGGCCCAGGATATGGACGGGCTCACCGGCGGCGCCACCAGCAAGAGCTTCATCCTCCATTACAACTTCCCGCCCTTCTCGGTCGGCGAGACCGGCCGCTTCGGTGCCCCGGGCCGCCGCGAGGTGGGCCACGGCGCCCTGGCCGAGCGCTCGCTCGTGCCGATCCTTCCCCCGGAGGACGCGTTCCCCTACTCGATCCGCGTGGTCTCCGAGATCATGGCCTCCAACGGCTCGACCTCGATGGCCTCGATCTGCGGCGGCTGCCTCTCGCTCATGGACGCGGGCGTGCCGATCATCGCCCCGGTCGCCGGCATCTCCTGCGGCCTCATGACCGACAACGCGGAGGATGGCTCGATCGCGAAGTGGGTCACGATCACAGACATCCTCGGCGAGGAGGACCACTTCGGCGACATGGACTTCAAGCTCGCGGGCACGACCAAGGGGATCACCGGCTTCCAGCTGGACCTGAAGATCAACGGCCTGCCGTTCGAGATCGCCAAGGCCGCCATCTACCAGGCGCGCGACGCCCGGATCGAGATCCTGCGCAAGATGCTCGCGGTCATGCCGGCGCCCCGCAAGGACCTGAGCAAGTACGCCCCGCGCATCCAGACCATCCAGATCAACCCCGAGAAGATCGGCCTGCTGATCGGGCCCGGCGGCAAGACCATCCGCCGCATCACCGAGACGACCGGCGCCCAGATCGACATCGCCGAGGACGACTCCGGCAAGGTCTACATCTACTCCAACAACGGCGAGGCCATGGCCCGCGCCATCCAGGAGATCGACGGCCTCTGCGGCGGCGGCGCCGGTGGGGGGGGCGGCGGCGGCGGCGCCCCGATCGAGGCCGGCAAGCTCTACCACGGGCGCGTCACCGGGATCAAGGACTTCGGCTGCTTCGTCGAGTGCACGCCGGGCCAGGAGGGCCTGGTGCACATCTCCGAGCTCGCGGACTTCCGCGTGCGCCGCACCGAGGACGTCGTCAAGATGGGCGACATGATCTGGGTGAAGTGCATCGGCATCGACGAGCGCTCCGGCAAGGTGCGCCTGTCGCGGCGGGCCGCCATGAAGGACATGGAGTCGCAGAAGCAGGGCGAGGGCGCCCCGGCTGCTGAGACCGTCCAGTCCTGACGAGTGCGCGTCCTGGTCACGAACGACGACGGGATCGATTCCGTCTTCCTGCACGAGCTGGTCCGCGCGCTCCTCGCCGCGGGCCAGGCGGTCTTCGTCGCCGCCCCCCGGGTCGAGCAGAGCTGGACGGGCGCGTCCAAGTCCCGCCACCGCGCCGTCCACTCGGCCCGGTCCGAGCGGGACCTGGGCTGCCCAGCCTGGAGCGTCGACGGCACCCCCAGCGACAGCGTCAACATCGCGATCGACCACCTCCTGCCGGCGCCGCCGGAGGTGGTGGTGAGCGGCATCAACGTGGGCCTGAACGCCGGCCTGCCCTTCATCCTCGGCAGCGGAACCGTCGCCGGCGCCTGCGAGGGCGCCCTCCACGGCCTGCCCGGCATCGCCTATTCGCAGAGCCTGGACCCCGCCGTCTACGACGAACTGAAGGAGCGCGGCGGGAGCCCGGACGCGGCCCTGCTCGCCCTCATCCGCACCGCGGCCGGGCACGCCGCCCGCCTGCTGCCGGCGCTGGCGGCCGCCACGCCGCCCCGGAGCTTCATCGTCCACAACATCAACTTCCCCTCCCCGTGCGGGCCGGCCGCGGAGGTCCGCCGGACCGTGCCCGCGCGCTCGCTCCTGCCGGGGCTGTTCAGCCCGCCGGCCGCCGACGGCACCCACCGCCTGGTCTTCAAGCTCGGCGCCGACACCTCGCCGGCCTCCCCCCTTACCGACCGCGCCGCGCTCGACGCCGGCTTCATCAGCCACTCGGTGCTGGATTTCTCCAAGCTGGGTTCGATGTAGGCCCCAAGTTGTGCTTGGCTGTGCGGGAATGATTGAGGTCCACAATCTGACGCGGGTCTTCCGCACCTACAGGAAGCAGCCCGGCTTCTGGGGCGGCGTGAAGGGCCTGTTCAACCGGACCTACGACGAGACGGCCGCGGCCAAGGACATCACCTTCTCCATCGCCGAGGGCGAGTTCGTCGGCTTCCTCGGCCCGAACGGCGCCGGCAAGACCACGACCCTGAAGATGCTCTCGGGGCTCATCTTCCCCACCTCGGGCACCGCCCGGGTGGCCGGCTTCGACCCCACCAAGCGCGAGAACGCCTACCGCCGGATCTTCGCCCTGGTGCTCGGCCAGAAGAACCAGCTCTGGTGGGACCTGCCGGCGATCGAGTCGTTCAGCCTCCTGAAGGCGATCTACAACCTCGACGCGGCCGAGTACCAGCGGACCCTCGACGAGCTGGTCGAGCTCCTGGCGGTCAAGGACAAGCTCAACGTGATGGTCCGCGAGCTCTCGCTGGGCGAACGGATGAAGATGGAGCTGATCGCGGCGCTGGTCCACCGGCCCCGGGTCCTCTTCCTCGACGAGCCGACCATCGGCCTGGACGTGGTCTCGCAGCGCGCGGTGCGCGAATTCCTGCGGGACTACAATCGCCGCCACAAGGTGACGATCATCCTCACCAGCCACTACATGGCCGACATCAAGGAGCTCTGCGAGCGGGTGATCGTGATCCACAAGGGAAGCAAGATCTACGACGGGGCCCTCGACCGGCTCGAGTCCGGTTCCGACAGCCGCAAGAAGATCGTCCGCTTCGAACCCAAGGACGCCGCCTTCGGCGCCACGTGGCGCTCCCGCTACGGGGACACCACCCGCGACCCCGACGGGGCCTTCACCCTCCGGGTCTCGAGCGACGACATCGTCGCGGTCGCCCAGGAGGTCCTGGCCACCGGCCCGGTGGCGGATATCACGATCGAGGACGTCCCCCTCGAGGACATCATCGCCGAGCTCTTCAAGACCGGGTGATCCCGTCAGCCGCCGCCCGGCGGCGCCATCCGGTCCAGCCACGCCCGGATTTCCCCGAAGGCCGGCGCCGGCCACTGGCGGAGGGCGGCCAGCGCGGCCGACGCCCCGGCAAAGTTGTCCGCCACCCGCGCCAGCGCCCGGAAGAGCGCGCGCTCGTCCGGGGCTGTCGCGACCCGCGCGGCCGCCAGGTCGCCGGGTGGCAGCCACCGTTCCGCCCTCCGGCCGAGGGGAAAGGCCGGCCCGCCCGCGGCCTTCGCCCGGGCCTCGTAGACCCGCAGGCAGTCCTCGATCAGGTACCGGTGGATCGTCCGCTGGCTGGCGAGAAATTCGCCCCGCCGGGCCTTCTTGGCCGCCCAGACCAGCTGCACCCAGAACTGGCCGCAGAGCTCGGCAAACTCCTCGCGGGTCAACTCGTCCTCGTGGTAGGTGATCCGCGCGTAGCGCCGCTCCCAGGCCGGGCCGCCCTTGATCACCTTCCAGCCGGCGCCGGCCACGCGGCGCAGGCTGTTCACGCCCTGCACCAGCGGCCGCGGCCACCAGCGGGCGGTCCCCGGCCAGCGCAGGGCCAGCGCGGCCAGCCGCACCTCGAGGTGGCTCAGGATGACGAAGTCCGCCTCAAGCGCGCCCTCGTACACCGCCGTCACCTTCATCACGTTGCCGAACGCGGGCTCCAGCCCGTGGGCCCAGCAGTCGCCCAGGCCCCGGGTGAAGGTCCCGTCGCGGTAGCGGCCGGGCGCGGTCGTGATCAGCTGGTAGTCGAAGTCGGACCACCCGTCGGCCGCGGCCCCGGGCTGGACCCGCGAACCGATCTGCACCAGCGCCGCGAGGTCCGGCTGCGCCTCCGCCCAGGCGGCGACGGCCGCGACCCAGCGGTCTTCGGCCCCGCTCATGCCGACGCCGGGTAGGCGTCAGGTCCCGCCTCCCGGCCGACGGGGGGGAAGGGGGAGGCGCTTGGGACCCGGTTGGGGGTTCCCGCCGGCGCCACCTCGGCGATGGCGTTCACCCGCCGGGACTTGATCGCGATCATGAGCTCCGGGCCGTCCAGGCCCTGGCCCACGTGCACCGTGCCGTGGTGGAAGCGGATCACCTCGCGCGCCAGGTAGACCGGCACCGTCGGGTACTCCTCGGTCGAGGTCGCCTCGCCGACCCGGATCTGGTCGACCCGGAGCCCCGGATAGGAGATGGTCACCAGGCAGATCGACTCGTCGTCGCGCCGGCGCTGCTGCAGCGAGATGGTGATCTTGCTCGGGTGGGCCGACCCCTCGAGGTTCTCCCGCGTGGCGACGATCTCGCGGCACAGCCAGAGCAGGGCGTCGCCGAGGTTCTTCTCGTGCCCCCAGATCATGAGCGAGGTCTCCGGGGCATTGACGTGGCCGCCGACCTCCTTGGCCACCGCCTGGACCACCCGCTTCATGTCGACGCGGGCCGTGGGCTGCTTCGACATCTCGTAGAGCGTGCTGAGCAGGTGGGGCATCGCCTTCATCCGCTCCATGTCCAGGGCCACGCGGTCGGTGAGCGGGTGACCGGGATCCTCGGCCGTGCGCTGCCGCAGCATATGCTGGAAATACGTGCTGACCGAGAACATCGCGTTCGCCAGCTCGTGGGAGATCATGATCCCGAGGTCGTGGAGGATCTGGTGGCGCTCCGCCTCCCGCTTCTGGGCCGACGACTCGGCGGTCATGGCCGACTCGTCCCACCAGACCCAGCAGCCCGCGCCCGGAATCGGGCCGGCGGCGACCCGGATCCGCCCGTACTCGCGCTCGATCCGCTTGTTCTCGCGCATCGCCAGGGCCGAGATCTCGCGCGCCTCCACCGGGAGCGCCTCCTCGCTCTTCCCGTCGGCGGCGATCACGCAGAACCGCGGCCCGTACTTCTGCATCAGCCCGACATCGTGCTGCACGGCCTGGGCGGCCCGCAGCTGCTTGTGCTGGCCGAGCAGCCGGGACAGCAGGCGCACCAGCATGAGGGCGCAGTCGCGGTCGGCGTTGGAATACGGCCGGCCGTCGGCCCGCGGCCCGAAGGTCACCCAGCCCTCGAGGGCGCCGTGCACCTCGAGCGGCACGAGCAGCCGGCTGTTCCACTCGCCGAGCTTCTGCCGGACCGCCGCCTCGGCGGCCGCATTCTCGATCGTATCGAGGGTCGAGCCGTCGACGATGGCGGCATGCTCCCGCAGCCACAGGACCAGGTCGTGGCTGGCCGGGCACTCGGCCGAGTCGTTGTCGGCGGTGTAGCGGGCGCCGTCGCGGAGGAAAACCGCGACCTTGGACGAGCGGATCTGCGCCCGGACGCCGCGCCGGAACTCGTCGATGATCCGCGGCCGGTCCTCCAGGTGGTCGAGCGAGGCGGCGAGGAACTCCAGGTCGTCCGGCGGCCGCTTGAACGGGTCGTTCGTGTCGGAACCCAGCGGGTCGGACTTCTTCGGCCGGTCCTGCAGGATCGCCAGGACGGCGCGGGACTGCGCCAGGTCGGCGGCCATGGCGGCCACCCGGCGGAGCTGGGAGCGGCTCTCGTCGTAGGACAGGAAATGCGCGCCCGCCCGGCCACCCTTGGCCTCTTCGAAGGGGATGCTGCGCGGCTCGCCCACCACGATCTGCACCGTGTCGGGATGGCAGCCGTAGTGGCCGTAGCCGTCGCTGATGTCCCGCACCCAGACCCGCGCCCCGGGCCGCTGGAGCTCCCGGTAGAGCGACTCGTCGTCCGCAAAGGACAACGGCGGCGCCGGCATCTGCTTCGCCCAGATGGCAGCGAGCACCGGGTCCTTCGAGGTTATGATGAAGGTTGCTGACATGGCAAGGTGACGCGGAACGTTGTGCCGACATTATCTCGTTCCACCAAGGTTATTTGTCCATTGTGCAGCTTCACGAGGTCGGCGGAGATGGCCAGCCCAAGGCCGATCCCGCTGGTCTTGTTGCTGGTCGTGAACGGCTGGAAGAGCTTGCGGCGCACCTCGGGCGGGATCCCGGGGCCGTTGTCGGCAATCTCGAGCACGACCGAGCCGAAGTTGGCCATGGTCCGGACGGTCACCTCCCGGTGCTCCTCGATCATCGAGACGGCCTGGATGGCGTTCATGACCAGGTTGAGGATCACCTGGCGGATTGACGCCCGGTCGGCGTTGATCTCGTCCGGCGAGGCATTGAGCAGGCAGGTGAGCTTGACCGCGTCATCGAGCGCCTTCGGCGTCACCAGCTTCAGGCTGTTCTCCACGATCTCGTTCAGGTGCACCCTCTCGAAATGGGGATGCTGGGGCCGGCCCAGGTCCATCAGCCCGCTCACCAGCCCCTCGATCCGCTCGATCTCGGTCGGCACCAGGTCGATGAGGAGGCGCTTGAACTCCGGGTCGTGGTACCGCGTCTTGGCCGACTGCGCGATCGTCTTCAGGGCGACCAGCGGATTGCGGATCTCGTGGGCCAGGCTCGCGCCGAGGAGGCCGGCGGTCTTCAGCTGCTCCGACTCGCGGGCCTGGCGGGTCAGGCTGATGCGCGAAAGGGTGTGCTCCATCAGGTCGACCCACTCCCGGAGCATCTTGATCTCCGACCAGGTGTAGGGGCTCCGGTCCGTCCGGACCCGGAGCGCGACGATGAACGGCGCGAAGCCGTCGTCGCTCGGCGCGCACACCAGCACGCCGAAATCGTGCACGCGCATGAAGTCCAGCAGCGCCGTGCGGCCGGGCAGCTCCCGCTGGCGGAGCAGGCTCTCCGGGGTGGCCCAGCGGACCTTCAGCAGCTCGACCGTCTCCGGGGTGAGGAACGGCAGCCGGACTTCGCCCGAGGCGAAAAACTCGAGGGACCCGGTGAGGATGTAGGACCGCTCGGTCCGGCTCCAGACCTCGAGCAGGCTAGCGTAGCGGCGCACCAACAGGTCGTAGTCGTACTCGTCCCGTCCCGCCGCCACGATCGACGCCCGCACCGCCAGCGACTGGCGGTCGAGGCCGGTCACGGTCGTCCGCAGCAGGCGGATGTTCAGCCGGTTGTAGACCATGGTGATGAGGGCGGCGCACGCCACCACGACGACGGGGCGCGCAACCTGGGACGGGCTGACCTCCAGCGCCAGCCCGATGGTGGCGGCGGTGATGCCGATCGAGAGCGCCAGGTTGAGCGCCGAGCGCACGAGGTGCCGGCCGTCGAAAACCTTCTGGGTCGTGATCGCCCAGGCGGTGAAGGAGTAGAACGCGACGATGATGAGCGGCAGCGACCGGGGCAGGTAGGACAGGCCGAGGATGGGCCCGAGGGCCGTCAGCGCGACCGCCGCAAACCCGGAGGCCGCCCCCCCGAACACCAGGGTCTGGAGCTCGACCCGGCGGATGCCGTCGCACTTGCGAATGTCGGCGACCGACTGGATGAACAGGAGCAGGTAGGCGCTGGCGTTCACGATCGCAAAGATCGTCCAGCCGGGCCCGTGCAGGGGATGGTCCCGGCTGGAACCCGCCGGGATGAAATAGTCGGAGAAGCAGAGCGCCGCCATCGCGGCCGCCGCGGCGAGCCAGACTGCAGCGCGGCCCAGGCTCGCGAGGCCCAGGCGCTCCCCCTTGGCGCAGTTCTTGATAATCCAGAGGAGCAGCGGGATGAAGGCGCCGATGGCGCTCGTGATCCGGATCCACCGGGCGGGATCCGGATTGGCCGGGTCAATCAGCCAAGTGAAGCACAGCAGCCAGGCCGCGACGTAGACCGAAGCCACGAAGAACGACTGGTTGATCGCCCGCTTCGGGTTGATGTAGAAGACGCCGCAGCCGACCCCGAGGCTAGCCGCAATCGCGATCAGGTTCGAGAGGTTCATGCCCGGGTGAGCACCATGGAGGCATTGGTGCCGCAGAGGCCGTGGGAGTTGATGAGGGCGCAGGAGCAGCCGACCTCCCGCGCCGTGCGGCTCAGGTTGAGCGGGCATTCCGGGTCGGGGGTCTCCCAGTTGACCGTCGGCGGGATCACGCCGGTCACCAGCGACAGGACCGTGCTGGCCACCTGGATGGCCCCGGCCGCGGCCAGCGGGTTGCCGATCGCCCCCTTGATCGAGACCGCCGGGATTAGGGACAGGCGCGGGCCGAAGAGCCGCATGAGGCATTCCGCCTCGCTGGCGTCGATCTCCACGTGACCGGGCCCCCAGGCGTTGATGAAGTCGATGGCGGAAGCGTGGAGCTGGGCATTGGCGAGGGCCATCCGCATGGTGGCCAGGAGACCGTTCGCGGGGGAGCCGAGGTCGTCGTTGCCGTAGGCGTAGCCCTCGACCCAGGCGTAGGCCGGCCGCGGGCTGTCCGCCGCCTCGAGGATGAGGACGCAGGCGCCCTCTCCGATCACCCCGGTGTTGCGCCAGAGGTCGAACGGCCGCCCCATCTCGCCGGGCTTGCGGACATTGCGCGGAGACATCTTCAGCATCGCAAACTCCAGCATCGGCTGGCTGAAGAGCGGCGCCTCGGTGCCGCAGCAGATCGCGACCTCGGCTTGACCGGTCGCGATCATGTCGGCGCCGTGGCCGATGGCGTCCATCCCCGCACAGCAGGCGCTCTGCAGCGCGATCGTGCGGCACGAGGCCCCGATGAGCTTGGCCATCGCTCCGGTGATGGCGCTCGGCCCGGCGTCGACGATGGCCGCCGGGACGGCGTGCCGCGGGCCCTTGGTCAGGACGGCCGCGACCGTTCGCTGGGTGAGCTCCGGGTCGGGAAAGGCGCTCCCGTTGACCACGACCGGGTTCATTCCCTGCAGCTCCGAAACGGTCAGGTTGGCGTCGGCCAAGGCCAGGACCAGGCCGGCCAGGGCCATTTGGGTTTGGCGGGGGATGCGCTTGGGGTTGCCGCCATCCTCGAGCCAGTCCTCGAGGCGAAAGTGGGGGATGTTGGCGGCAACGAACGGGCCCGTCTTCACCTCCATCCGGGTCACCTCCTGGACACGGCTGACGGGCTCGTTGATGCCGGCGAAGAACTCGTCGCGTCCGATGCCGGCCGGCGTGACCGGCCCGATGCCCGTGATCTTGACGCGCTGGCGCATCAGGATTCGTAGCGCCCCGGGGCAAGGAGGCCCAGCGGATCCAGGGCCAGCTTGAGGCTCGCCTCCAGCGGGCGCGGGCCGCCGGCATCGCCGCCCAGGCCCAGCCGGTAGGGCGGGAAGCCGCGCCCGCGCAGCGCCGAGGCGATCGCCGCGTGGGCGGCATGGGCCGCGTCCCGGGCCGCGTCGTCAAAGTGGAGGGTGTAGATGGTGATCATGCTGGCGCCGTCGAGCACGATCCAGGTGAACGCGCAGTCCTTCCAGAGGTGGCGGACGGTCTCGGACGTGAGCCGCGCCTCGGCGGCGGTGACGCCGGACACGGCGTTGCCGTAGATCGCACCCCGGGCCGCCCGGTCCGGGTCGCCCCCGGCGAAGCCGTCCAGCGAGGCGAGGCCGACGTCGCTGGGCTCCCCCCAGGTGAGGGCGAGGAGGGGCCGCAGAGCCCGCAGCCGGGCGGAGCGGTGGCGGGCCCCCACCCGCTGGAGCCAGCGGGCCGCGGTGGCCAGCCGGCTTTCATCGGCCCGCTGCAGCCCGACGCCGGGCGGCGCCAGCCGGCGCAGCTCCCGCCAGGCGGCGTCGACCACGCGGCGGCGGCCGTAGAGCGGGAAGAGGGCGTTGTAGCCGCCCTGCTCCGGAAAGCAGCGGCTGATCTCGTCGGCGGTGGGCTCCCGCCCCCAGAGGCCGCGGAGGAGCCCGCGGCCGAGGCGCGCGGAGCGTCCGGGCTCGGCGACATGGGTGGGATGGCTCACCAGGTTCTGGCGGTAGGCGTCCCGCAGGGCGGCGATCACGCCGTCCAGGTCGCCCTGGAGCACGACGGCCTGCTCGGACTCCTGCCGCACCCGCAGGCGCAGGCGCCCCGCGAGGACGATCCCGAAGTTGCTCTGGAAAAAAAGCGCGTCGGTCGAGACCCCGGCCGGGTGCGCCCGAACCTTGTGGTGCCGGCCGGCGACGGGCCCGACCACCGTGCCGTCGGCGAGGAGCACCTCGAGGCCGTAGAGTTCCCGGTCCTTCTCGCCGCTGTAACCGATGCCGCGCTCCAGGGCGTTGCCGAGGACGCTGGTCAGCCGGCCGGAGCCGGTGACGTTCAGGGCCAGGTCGGGCGCATGCGCGCGCAGGTAGTCGTGGAGGGCCGCCTGGGTGACGCCCGGCTCGATCCGCACGCTCAGCGACTCGCGGTCCAGGTCGCCGATTGCCTCCAGGGCGCTCAGGTCCAGGATGACCGAGCCGTCGCGGGCTGGCAGGTGCGAGCCATAGCCCCAGTTGGCGCCGCGGCTCACTGGCCAGAGGAAAGTCCGGTGGCGGGCCGCCTCGCGGAGCACCGCTTGGACGTCCGCCACGGTCGGGGGCCGCAGGCGCCACGGGACCGCGCGCGAGCTGCGGCAGAGGGTCGGCGCCACGGGCGCGCGCTCGGCCCAGGAACCGAAGGTCCCGGGCCACGCACACTCGAGTTTTTCGGTCAGATTGGCGTTGGCCATGCCCGTGCCAGGCGTTCGGGCGGTCAGCTGCCTGCCGTGGGAAAGGTCAGGTGGACCGTAGTTCCGGTCCCCGGAGTGGATTCGATGGAAAATTCTCCGCCGTGGGAGCCGGTCAGGTGCCGGCAGATGCTGAGGCCGAGGCCCGTGCCGTTCTCCTTGCTGGTGAAACCGCCGTGCATCACCCGGTGCACCCGGTCCTCGTCCATGCCCGGGCCGTTGTCGTTCACGCTGACGTGGAGCTTGCCGTCCCTCCGCTCAAAATCCGTCGCGACCCGGGTCGCGCCCGACTCGATCGAGTTCTTCATCAGGTTCTGGAATATCCGCATCACCTCATACTTGGACCCCTTGACCCAGCCGGTAGTCTCCCCGGTGATCTGCAGCACGGCGGAACCGAAGAAGATGACCTGCTTCACCTCCTGGGCCACCGCGACCAGGTCGATCAGCGCGAACTCCGCGGTCTTCTTCGCGGCCGTGCGCCAGTTCTCCGACAGGTGGTGGCAATACTCGGCCGCCTTCTCGACGATCGTGGCGTATTCCGCCATCCGCTTGCCGAGCGCCGGGCTGTTCTGCGCCAGCTTCTGCGCTTCCTCGACCATCAGGGCCGAGTACCCGATCACCACGGTCAGGGGATTGTTCAGGTCGTGCACCAGCTCGACCGAGGCCCGGGCCTGCCAGACCTGGGGCTGGGTGCTGTCGATCTCCTTCTTCAGCGCGACGTTGAGGGCGATCGCATCGCCCGACATCTTCGCCTGATGACGGCGCAGCTGCGCGGCCTCGGCCTGGTAGCGGACGGCGTCGAGGAGCTCGGCCACGTCCGGCGGCTTGCGCAGGTACTGGTTGGCCCCTCCGACCATCGCCTGCTGCGCGGTAGAGAGCATCCCGTAGCCCGTCAGGATGATGACGGAGACATGGGGGTCGATCTTGCGCAGCTCCTCCAGGGCCCGGATCCCGTCCATTTCCGGCATGCGGATGTCCAGGACCACGACGTGGAAGTGCTGGTCCCTGATCTTCTTAAGCGCCTCGGCGGCCCGGTCGGCAGTCTCGACGGCGAACGATGTCGCCAAGGTGTAGGCGATCGACTCCCGCGGGCCGTACTCGTCGTCGACGACCAAAACCCGCCGCGGCTGGACCGCGCCTTCGCGGCCGATGGAGGTTTCCGAGACCATCAGAGCAGAATTATTCCCTTCAAACTCAGCTGGAACATGATGTGTGTTTGCAGAGCAGTGGCCACTCTGTCAAACCTCCTCGCGTGACCCTCTTTCTCTGTTTAGTGCTTTTCGCGGCCGGCAGCGGCCTGGCTTGGGTTGTCCTGGCGGGGCGGCGGGGCGTCCTCGTCGAACGCCTGAATGCCGCCGCCGCCGAGAGCACCCGGCTGGCCGGCGAACTGGCGACCGAGCGCCGGGCCCGGGAGGACGCCGCCGCCGCCGGGGCCCGCCTGGGCGCCGAGCTTGCAGCCGAGCGTGCGGGGGGCGAGGCGCGGGTCGCCGAGCTGCGCTCGGCCCACGACCGACTGAAGGCCGAGTTCTCCGAGGTCTCCGCAGCCGCCCTGCGCGCGAACCGCGACGACTTCCTGAAGCTCGCCGAGCAGTCGTTCACCCAGCTGCACGACAAGTCCGCCGGCGACCTCACGAGCCGCCAGCAGGCGATCGACGCCGTGGTGAAGCCGCTCAAGGAGTCGCTCGAAAAGGTCGACGCCAAGATCAATGAACTCGAGCAACGTCGCGAGCGCGCCTACGGCGAACTCGGCAAGCAGCTCGAGTCGCTGGGCACGGCGCAGCTGCAGCTGCACGCCGACACGACGCGGCTCTCCTCCGCCCTCAGCACCACCCGGACCGCCGGCACCTGGGGGGAGGTCCAGCTGCGGCGGGTGGTGGAACTCGCCGGCATGATGGAGCACTGTGACTTCAACGAGCAGCAGGTCTTTTCGGAGGACGGTGCCCGCAGCCGCCCCGACCTGGTCGTCTCGCTGCCCGGAGGACAGCGGATCGTGGTCGACGCCAAAGCCCCGACCGAGGCCTACCGTGAGGCTGTGGCCGAGGCCGACCCGGCGCTGCGGCTCGCCAAGCTGCGGGAGCACGCCGCGAAAGTGCGCGGGCATGTCGAGTCCCTGGCCAGCCGGGAATACTGGGCGCGGATCCAGCCCTCGCCCGAGTACGTGGTCCTCTTCCTGCCCGGCGACTCGTTCCTGTCCGCGGCCATCGAGGCCGATCCGGCGATCATGGATCGGGCCATCGACCGGCGAGTGCTGCTCGCGACCCCGATGACCCTGGTGGCCCTCTTGAAGGCGGCCTACTACGGCTGGCGGCAGGAGGCCGTGTCCCAGAGCGCCGAGGAGGTGAGCAAGCTGGGGCGGGACCTCTATGATCGGATCGCCCGGTTTTCCGAGCACCTGGGAAGCACCTCCAAGGGCCTCGCGGCGGCGGTCAGGAACTTCAACGCCGCCATCGGCTCGTTCGAGCAGACGCTGCTCCCGGGAGCCCGACGGTTCGAGGAGCTGGGCGCCAAGGGGGTCCGCGAGCTTACCCCCCCGGAGCGCATCGAGACCGAGGTCCGCGAAGTGGCCAAGCGGGCCTGACCGGCGAGGGCATGCACCTGTCGGCGCTCAACGTTTACCCCGTCAAATCCCTCCGGGCCGTCGCCGTCGACGCGGTCGAGGTCGATGCCCTGGGCCCGGTGGGCGACCGCCGCTTCCTGGTCGTCGACCCGCAGGGAATGTTCCTCACCCAGCGCACGCTGCCCGCCATGGCGCGGGTCAGCGCCGCGGTCAGCGGGGAGGCGCTCTTCCTCCGCACGGACGGCCTCCCGGATCTCCGCGTCCGCCGGGAGCCCGACCCGGCGGCGCCGCTCGTGACCGTCAGCGTCTGGAAATCCGAGAACCTGCAGGCCGAGGATTGTGGCGCGCCGGCCGGGGACTGGCTGTCGCGGGCCCTTGGCACGCCGTGCCGCCTGGTGCGGGCCGGCTCCGCCTTCTGCCGACCGGTCCTCAAGCCCGACGCGGCGCCCGGCGACGTGACCGGCTTCGGCGATTCCTGCCCGTTTCTCGTCGTCAGCGAGGCGTCGCTCGCCGACCTGAACGACCGCCTGCAAAGGGAGGGTCACGCCGCGCTCCCGATGGACCGCTTCCGGGCGAACCTGGTCGTGGCCGGCTGCGGGCCCCATGCCGAGGACACCTGGAAACGGTTCCGGATCGGCGACGTCGTCTTCCGGTCGGCCGGCCCCTGCGCCCGCTGCGTCGTCACGACGACCGACCAGGCGACGGGCGACCGCGGCGTGGAACCGCTGCGTACCCTCGCCACCTACCGCCGGGACCCGGCCAAGCACAGCAACGTCAACTTCGGGCACAACCTGGTCAACGAATCCAAGGCGGGTCGTCTCCGGGTGGGCGACCCGGTGGTCCTCTTGGAATAATCGGAACCATTTTCTCGCCGCCCGGGTCCCCCCGCTCCAAGGTGGGAGGGCGTCCCCACCACCCGACACCATTAAATAACCCTCCGCGCCACCCATGCCTTCAGGTCCCGCCTGGTCCCAGAAACTCCGCGATGAAATCGGCAAGGCCGTGATCGGCCAGGACGCCGCCGTCGAACGGCTGCTCGTCGCCCTCCTGGCCGGAGGACACGTCCTCCTCGAGGGCATGCCCGGCCTGGCCAAGACCCTGCTGGTCAAGTCGTTGGGGGCCGCGCTCGGCGTCGACTTCGAGCGCATCCAGTTCACGCCCGACCTGCTCCCGAGCGACGTTGTCGGCACCATGGTCTTCCAGCCCAAGTCGGGCGAATTCACGCCCCACCGCGGGCCGGTCTTCGCCAACCTCGTCCTGGCGGATGAGATCAACCGCGCCCCGGCCAAGGTCCAGAGCGCGCTCCTCGAGGCGATGCAGGAACGCCAGGTGACGATCGGCGGCGAGACCCACCCGCTGCCAAAGCCCTTTTTTGTCATGGCGACGCAGAACCCGATCGAACAGGAGGGCACCTACCCGCTGCCGGAGGCGCAGACAGACCGCTTCCTCTTCAAGCTCCTGGTCGGCTACCCGAGCGCCGCCGAAGAGTCCGCGATGATGGAGCGCTGGGGCCAGATCACCGAGCAGCCGGAGCTGGCCGCGGTTTCCAGCGGCGCCGAGCTCCTGGCCCTGCGCTCCGAGGTCGACCGCATCCACGTGGCCCCGGTGGTCCAGAACTACATCCTGGCCCTGGTGCGCGCGACCCGCGCCCTCGCCGACCAGGCCGACCCCGCCGCCCGGCGGCTGAACTTCGGGGCCTCGCCCCGCGCCTCGCTCGCCCTCTTCCAGTCCGGGCGCTCGCTCGCTTGGCTGCGCGGCACCGACTACCTGTCGCCCGCGCTGATCCAGGAGCTGGCGCCGGACGTTCTCCGCCACCGCGTCGGCCTCACCTATGAGGCCGAGGCGCAGGAGATCACCGCCGACGCCGTCATCGCCCAGGTGGTCGCCGCGACGCCGGTCCCGTCCGTTTGATGGTCCTCGGCACCCCCCAGGCTGGCAACCCGCTGGCCCTCCTGCGCCAGCTGGAGTGGCGCGTCCGCCATGCCGTCGAGAACATCCTCAGCGGCGAGTACCGCTCGGCCTTCCGCGGCCGCGGGATGGAGTTCGACCAGGTCGTGCGCTACGAGTTCGGCGATGACGTCCGCGACATCGACTGGAACGTGACGGCCCGCCTGGGCGAGCCCTACCGCAAGAAGTTTGTCGAGGAGCGCGAGGTGACGCTCCTCCTCGTCCTCGAGGACTCGCCAACGCTCAACTTCGGGTCCGGGGCCCAGTCCAAGCGCGAGGCCCTGCTCGAGCTGGCCGGGCTCGTGATGCTGCTCGGCGCCGTGAACGGCGACCGGGTCGGCTTCGTCCACGCCGGACCCGACGGACCCACCTTCCGCGAGCCGGTCCGCGGCCGCGGCGCCATCCTCCACACCGCCGCGTCGCTGATGAGCCAGCCCGCACCGGCGCCCGGCGCCGCGCTCCCGCAGATCCCCTGGCGCTTCATCGCCCGGGCCGCGCCCAAGCACAGCGTGCTCCTCTGGCTCGGCGACTTCCCGCCCCGGGGCGAGCCCGAGGGCTGGGTGGTGCTGCGCCGGCGCTACCAGACGATGGGCTTCCGGGTCGACGACCCGTGGGAGCGCGAGCTTCCGCGCACCGGTCGCCTGACCGCGTATGACCCGGCCTCTGGCCGGCTGGTCACCCTCGAGGGCGGCGCCGCCGACCGCGCCGCCCACGCCGAATGGCGCGCGAGCCGGGATGCCGGCTTCGAGGGCCTGTTTCCCGATCCCCTGAGCCGCCTGGTCGTGAGCACCGCCGACGACCGCTTCGACGCGCTCGTGCGCTTCTTCCACGCCCGGATGCGGGCCGGCGGCCGCCGCGGGCGCTTCTAGAAACCGGCATGAGCGCGCCCGCCCTCCTCCTCACCTCCCCGGGTCTCCGCCTGGCCGACCCGCTCTGGCTGCTGGCGCTCCTCGCGCTGCCCCTGGTCAGCTGGCTGCGCGGCCGCGCGCGGGTGCCGGTGCTCCTCGTCCCCTTTGCCGCGGCCTGGCAGCGCACGACGCTGGCCGCCGCCTCGCGCTGGACGGCGGGCTGCGCCCTGGTCGGCCTGGTGCTCGTGATCGGCGCGCTCGCCCGGCCCCAGCGGGTCGAGGACAAGCGCGAGGTCCGCTCCCAGGGCTATGACATCATGCTGGCGATCGACCTCTCGGGCTCGATGCTCAGCGAGGACTACCGCCGCGACGGCGAGCGGATCAACCGGCTCCAGGCCATCAAGCCCGTGATCCAGGCCTTCATCGAGCAGCGGACCTCCGACCGGATCGGCGTCGTGCTCTTCTCCTCCCGCGCCTACACGCTCTCGCCGCTCACGACCGACCATGCCTGGCTGGCCAAGCAGCTGGAGCGCGTGCGGATCGGCCTCATCGCCGACGGCACCGCGATCGGCGACGCCCTCGGCGTGGCGCTGACGCGCCTCGACCAGCCGGACCGCGAGTCCGGCGGCAAGCGCAAGGGCGCCTTCATCGTCCTCCTCACCGACGGGGGCAACAACATGGGCGCCCTCCAGCCGATCCAGTCCGCGAGGCTGGCCAAGGCCCGTGGCATCCCCATCTACACGATCGGCGCCGGCAAGGACGGGATGGTCGACTTCCCGGTCTTCGAGAACGGCCAGAAGGTCGGCTACCGCCAGATCGCCTCGGACCTCGACGAGGACTCGCTGCGCGACATCGCCGCGACGACCGGCGGCAAGTTCTTCCGGGCGGCCGAGACCGACACGATCGAGTCCGCCTTCAAGGCGATCGACGAGAGCCAGAAGATTGAGTTCCAGGCCAAGAGCTACCTGCTGACGACCGAGCTCTTCAGCTGGCTGGCCGTCCCCGGCCTGGCGCTCTTCACCGCCGGCGCCTGGCTCGCCCGCCCCCGATGACCTTCGCGCTCCCGCTCCTCCTCTGGCTCCTCGCCCTGCCCGCGGCCCTCGCGGTCTGGGAGGCGGTCCGGGCCCGCCGCCTGGCGGAGGTGGCCCACCCGAAGATCCTCCGGGCCGAGGCCGGCCTGCGGACCGTGCGCCTGGCCGCCCCGGGCGAGCGCGGGCCGCGGACCGGCCGGCGCCGCTACCTCCTGTGCGCCGGACTGGCCCTCGGGATCGTCGCCCTCGGCCGCCCGCAGTGGGGGCGCCTGGACGAGCCGGTCTTCGACCAGTCGCGCGAGATCGTGATCGCGCTCGACCTCTCGCGCTCGATGCTGACGGCGGACGTGAAGCCGAGCCGGCTCGAGCGCGCGAAGCTCCTGGTCGAATCCCTCCTCGACAAGCTCAAGGGCGAGCGCGTCGGCCTGGTCGTCTTCTCCGGCACCGCGTTCCTGCAGTCGCCGGTCAGCGCCGACTATGAGATCCTGCGCGAGTTTCTCCCGGCGCTCGGCCCCGATTTCCTTCCCGAGGGGGGCACCAACTACGCCCAGCTGCTCAGCACCGCCGTCGACGCGTTCGGCGACGACGCCTCCGCCGACCGCTACCTGATCATCCTCAGCGACGGCGAAGCCACCGACGAGCAGTGGCGCGACCAGATCCCCGCGCTCACCAAGAAGGGCATCCGGGTGATCGGCCTCGGGGTCGGGACCAAGGCCGGCGGCATGATCCCCGACGGCTCCGGCGGCTTCATGAAGGACGAAAGCGGCGCCGTCGTCATGTCCAAGCTGGAGGGCGGGACGCTCCGCGAGCTGGCCGACGCCACCCACGGCGCCTACCGCGACGCGAGCGAGTGGGTCGACGTCGCCCAGCTGATCAGCTCGACGGTGGACGCCGGGCGCCGGGGCCGCTTCGTCGAGCACAACAACGTGCGGCACGTCGAGCGCTACCAGTGGGCGCTGGCGCAAGCGCTGGCGCTCCTCCTCGCGAGCTTCTGGCTGGAGTTCCCGGTCCACCCGAAGCCGCGCGCGGTCCGCCTGACGCCGGCCCCCGCCCGGCTGGCCGGGACCGCGGCCCTCCTCCTCCTCCTGGCGATCTTCGCCGGCCGCCCGGCGCGGGCCGAGGATGCGCCCACCCCCGACCCGGCCGCCAACCTTTCGAAGATCGTGGGCCGATTGGCGAACCAGGAGCAACGGAGCCCGCTCGACTGGGCCGAGCTGGGCCGGGAGACGGTCACCTGGGGCCAGCACCTCAAGTCGGCCAGCCAGCCGGTCGCCGAGGGTCCGGTGCGCGACGCCCTCCAGGCCGTTGACCTCGGCGAGGCGGCCAACCCCAAGGCCTCCGATTGGAAGCAGCTGCGGTCGCAGCTCGAGGAGCTTCTGCAGAAGCCGGACAACCCGAAGCAGGACCAGAAGCAGAACCAGGATCAGAAACAGGACCAGAAGCAAGACCAGGACCAGCAGCAGAAGAAACAGGACGGCCAGCAGGGCCAACCGCAGCAGGACCAGCAGGGCAAGCCCGACCAGAAGGACGCGGGATCGCCCCAGAACCAGAATGGCCAATCGAAGGACGCCCCGCCGCCGTCCAAACCCGCGGACAAGGACCAGGATCGGAAATCGAGCGCCTTCGGCGACATGCACCAGCCGACGCCGACGCCCGCGGCCGAGCGACGGGCCGCCGCCCAGGCAACCCAGAAGGTGGGCGGCGCCAAGGAGCAGGCGCCCGACGCGGCGCGCAACGACCCGCAGCTGGCCATCCCACTGGAGAAGCTCGAGCAGCTGAAGGACCAGGACCAGCCGGCCGAGCTCGCCCAGATGCTCCGCAAGGGCGAGCCGACGCCGCCGCCGGTCAACAACGGCAAGAATTGGTGATCTCCATGCGCCGGCTTCCCCTCCTGCTTCTCGCCCTGGCCGCCCTCGCGGCGGCCACCCCCCGCCTCGCGGCCCAGACCATCCGCTGGGACCCGCCCGGCGGCACCCTGCCAGTCGGGGAGGTCTCCTCGCTGCGCCTAGTCTTCGAGGGCTGCTCCCCCGACGGCGTACCCAAGTTTCCCGCGGTCGACGGCCTGACCCTCGAGTACCGCGGCCAGTCGAGCACGATGTCGCTGGTCAACGGCACGTTCTCGCGGAGCGTCGAAATGGCCGTCGCCGCGCTCCTCGACAAGAATCAAGCGGTCGACATCCCGGCCTTCGTCGTCAGCACGAACGATGGGCCGATCCACGTCGCGCCCGCCCACTTCAATCCCAGCGGCGCCACCGTCGGCTCGACCGGAGTCGCCATCAGCGATGCCGCGACGGCGCGGCTCGTCCCTTCCTCCGCGAGCGTCTGGGCCGGCGAGGTCTTCACCCTCAACTACTCGATTGACGTGGCCGCCAGCTACAGCCCGAGCTGGGGGCGGGGCGTCTTCAGCTGGGACCCGGCGCCGCTGGTGGCGGAGGATTGGTCGCTACCCGAGCCGTACGACAACCGCGCCGGCGGCCGCACCGGCCTGCGCTACCACGCCCGCGCGCTCGCCCCGGAACCGGGCCACATCGAACTCAAGCCAACGAGCCAGCTCCTGGCCCTGGCCGTCGGCGTCTCGGGCTTCGGCTTCTTCCAGCAGCGCCAGTACCAGGAATTCGCGGTCCCCGACGGCCCGGTGGCGATCGATGTCCGCCCGCTGCCGCCGGCGCCCGCCGGGTTCGGCGGCGCGGTCGGCGGCTTCGCCGTCTCCGCCAAGGTGGTCCCGCAGGCCGTCAAGGTGGGCGAGCCCATCACCTGGACCGTGAAGCTGACCGGCAGCGGCAACTGGCCGCAGATCCGCGGCCTGCCCTCCCGCGAGGCGCCGGCGGATTTTCAGGTCATCCAGCCGAAACCCAAGCGCACCCAGCCCTCCGGCCAGCTGTTCGAGGGCACGCTGGAGGAGGACGTGGTCCTGGTGGCGACGAAGCCCGGCGACTATGACCTTCCGCCCGTCGACTTCGTCTTCTTCGACCCGCAAAGCGGCGCCTACCGGACATCGACGGCCCCCGGCGCGCACGTGACGGTGGAGGCCGCCGCGCCCGTCTCCGCCGCGGCCCCGGTGGCGCCGGCGCCGGGAGTCCCCGCCGTCACGGCCACCGGCCCGGAAGCCAAGGTCCCGGAGGAGCCGAGCGGCACGCTCGGGGATCCCCTCGCCGCTTCTCCGCCGGCGCACTCCCTTGTGCGGCGCCGGACCGAGGCCGTAGTCGCCGGCGCGGCCTTCGCCCTCGCCGCGGCGCTCTGGATCGTACTGGCGACCCTGCGCGCCCGGGTCACGGATCCGAACCGGGCCCGGCGCGCCGCCCGGCTGCGCCTCCTCGGCACGCTGGAGGGGCTCCGCAGCGCGCCGGCCGCACAGCGGCCGACCCTCCTCCTCGCCTGGCAGCACGACAGCGCCGTCCTCTGGGGCGTCAGCCACGCCGCGCCGCCGGCCGCCGCCTTTCCCGACGGCGAATGGGCCCAGCTCTGGTCCGAGGCGGACCGCTTCCTCTACGGCACGGGCAGCCCGCTGCCGGCCGACTGGGGCGGCCGCGCCCACGCGGCGCTCGAGCGCAAGCCGGTCCCAGCGGTGAGCCCGCTGGCGTTCCTCCTCCCGCGCAACCTCCTGCCGCTCGTGGCCGCGGCGTGCCTCGCGGCCGCGCCGGCGCTGCGCGCCGACCCGGCGGACTTGTATCGCCGCGGGGATTTTCCCGCCGCCGAAAAGGGGTGGAACACCCAGGTCGCCGCCAATCCGCTCGACTGGTCCGCCCGCCACAACCTTTCGCTCGCCCTGGCACAGCAGGACCGGTGGGGTGAGGCCGCCGCTCAGGCGACCGCCGCCTTCGTTCAGAACCCGGCCAGCCCGGCCACCCGCCGGCAGGTGACGCTGGCCTGCGACAAGGCCGGCTTCACGCCGGAGCCGGTGGACGGGCTCCTGCAACCTGGGCCGGTGACGGCCCTGGCCACGCTCCAGTCGCCCGGGGACTGGCAGCGGACGGGCGTCGGCGCGGCCGCCGCCCTGGCCGCGGCCCTGGCCCTGACGCTGCTCGCCGCCTACCGCAAGCTGGGGCGCTGGGCGACCGCCCTGGCCTGCGTCCTCGTTGTCCTCGCCGCCGCCGCCGGACTCGCCTCCTGGGTCTCCCTGCATGCCTACGGGATCGGGGCCGACCGGCGGGCCGTGGTCGTGTGGCGCACCGGCGTCCTGCGCTCCCTGCCCTCCGAGGCGGACGTGAACCAGAAGACCACCCCGCTCGCGGCCGGCAGCACCGCGGTGGTCGACCGGACCTACCTGCGCTGGGTGCGGCTCGCCTTCCCGAACGGCCAGGGCGGCTGGGTGCCGGAATCGGAGCTGGTCAGCCTGTGGCAGGCACCGCCGCGCTAGCCTGACTTTCGCACGGGTGAACGAATAACCAACGAGATACGCATCTTCAGCCGGTTGGTTGTCCACACACGCCGACGTCCTTGGGATAGATTTTGGGCGGAGGC